>JGI12109J20283_11078564_pt1 | contig 31044 bp, 24 predicted proteins | sample ElkSlonscriptome_12_FD_20283 | JGI IMG/M metagenome (IMG submission 20283)
CCGGCGGCGGCTCGGGACATGAACCGCTGCACGCCGGCTTCGTGGGGTACGGCATGCTGGACGCCGCCTGCCCGGGGCAGGTGTTCACCTCGCCCACCCCGGATCAGATGCTGGCCGCCACCGGGGTGGTGGACAGCGGTGCGGGGGCGCTCTACATCGTCAAGAACTACGAGGGCGATGTGATGAACTTCGAGATGGCCGCGGAGATGGCCAGCGGTGAGGTGCAGAGCGTGCTGGTACACGATGACGTGGCGGTGGAGGAGTCCACCTTCAGCACCGGTCGCCGGGGGGTGGCCGGCACGCTGGTGGTGGAGAAGGTGCTGGGGGCGGCGGCCGAGGCGGGTATGGATCTCGCCGGCCTCAAAGCGCTGGGCGACCGGGTGGTGACGGTCACCCGCTCCATGGGGGTGGCGCTTACCAGTTGCACGGTGCCCGCCGCCGGTAAACCCACCTTCCAGATCGGCGAGGACGAGATGGAGATGGGGGTCGGCATTCACGGCGAACCCGGCCGCCGTCGGGTGAAACTCGCCAGCGCCGATGCCATCTGCGCCGAGATGCTGGGCGCCATGCTGGGTGACCGGGGCGATGCCGCCAACGGCGAGGTGTTACTGCTGGTGAACGGTTTCGGCGCCACCCCGGCCATGGAACTGTATCTGATGTACCACGCCGCGCGACGTTATCTGGAGCACCAGAACGTCACGGTGGTGCGCTCGTTGGTGGGCAACTATGTCACCTCGCTGGATATGGCAGGCTGCTCGCTCACCCTGAGTTGGCTGGACCCGGAAATGCTGGGCCACTGGGATGCGCCAGTGCATACGGTGGCGTTGCGGGCCGGATTGTGACAGGTTTTGCGGCCGGGGGGCCGAGCCGGTGTCGGATATCCCTGAATCTTGAATCGGATCCGGTGAGTTGCCCGTTTGCGAACGAAATTTCAGAAATGCCTTATACTTGAAAACCAACCACGGGAACCCGACAATCTGATGTCGGCTATCTGCACCGTCCCCTAGCCGGTCCCGTGGAGGCAGTCATCTTCCCCGCCGATGTGTCCAGGTAGGTGTTGTGGATGATTGCCGCGATGGTTCCCCGCCGACCCCGGGCGTGATAACACACGATCCTGGCGTCGACCCGCAAATACAGCTCAATTTTTTGTCTATTGTCCAAAAACAATACATCCAACCCATGTTGGGGTGAAGGCGAAATGTCAGACAATCAAACACGACAGGATCTAGAACGGATCTTCAACCATCTCATGGGGGCCGCCCGCGCGGACCCGGCCCTGCGCAGCGCACTGGAGCGCCAGACCCGGAAGCTGCTTGCCGCGCTGGATGCGCCCGTCGAGGCGCCACAGCCGGGCGCCTGGAAAAGCGGTACCGAGGCCGTGGGCCAGCGTGCCGCGCCGGACCGTCTGGAGGCCCTGGTGGCGCGCTTTCAGGGCGATCGCGAGGATCGGGAGGGACCGGTCACCATGGCCGGTATGCCGTTGGACGAGAACGCCGACGAGGTGGTCCGGCTGATCGCCGCCTGCGATCTCAAGGCCCGGGCCACCAGCTGGCGGATCCGCGCTCTGCTGGATGGCAACGCCACGGTGGGTGAGCGTAACAACCTGATCACCGAGGGCGGCGATAACGGCATCTATCTCTGGATGGTGACCCGCAACAAAGAGGGGGAACTGTCCCGCGATCCCACCAACTTCGAGCGCCTGGAGAGCACCTACCGGGTCTGCGCCCTGGCCCTGGCGGCCTGGCAGCGCTTGCCCCTGAGTCGCGCCGGCGAGGTGTTGCCGCTGATCGCCGAGGCCCAGGGCATGATCCGCGTGGCCGCCGCCCAGGTGGGACTGCAACGGCCCGAGGATACCGCCCAGGCGGTCTACGAGTGGCTGCGGGGGCAGGCGGCGGAACTGCGGATCTACATCCACCGCCACATGCGTCCCAACGACCCGGCCAATCCGGATCTGGTGTATGTGTTGAACGAGCGCCTGGCACGGCTGCTGGAGCCCTCCTCTCTGCGGACCGTCCTGGAGTCGGACGACGAGGCGGCCATGGATGGGGAGGATACCGGGCCAGCGGACGACGAACTGGTGGAGCCGGACGACGACCCGGTCAGCGTCGAGGTGAGCCGGGTGGCCGAGTTGTTGCGGGGGCGCACGGTGGCCATGTTCTGCGGCGATCGTCGCCCCGAGCAGGCACGGGCCCTGCAAGAGTCCTTCGAACTCGGGGAGTTGCTCTGGGAGACCACTGGCGAGAAGTTCTCCGCCGGGGACCACGATCGGATCATGAATCAACCCGATCTGGCGCTGGTGCTGGTGGCGATCCGCTGGCTCAGTCACAGCCATACCGATAATCTGCCCAAACTGGCCGCTGAACGGGGTATCCCGGTGGTTCGCCTCACCGGGGGCTATGGGGTGAACCGGGTGGCCCATGAGATTCTCGAGCAGGCCGGCGATCGACTGACGGCACTGGCCGACCCGGATCTCTGAGGGAGCGCCATCGCCCCCCGTGCCGGCCCCACGACCCCGGCGAGTTTCCCGTGTGGACATCCCGGCGTCGTTGGGCAACACTTGGAGCTATAGGACGGCGGATGGTGCGCCGGGAATCCTCGGCGTCTGGGGGTAGGCAAATGCGGTGGAATCCGGGTGATGGCTGCACGATGGGCAGGGTCGGAGGATGGTTGCTCAGCGCCCTTTGCTGGACCCCCCTGGTGCTGGCCCAACCTCCCGCCGCCCTGCGTGACTATCAGGAGGGACGTTTCGAGGAGGCCCGCGCGTCACTGGAGGCCAGTTACCGGCAGCGCCCCGCTCCATCGGTGCGCCGTCTGCTGGGGTTGACCTATGTGAGCCTGCTGGATTACGACCGCGCCCTGCCGCTGCTCCAGCAGAGTCTGGCCGAACAGCCCGACGACCGCCCGGTGCGCCGGGCGCTGGCCGGGGTGCAACTGGAACTGAACCGCCCGGCCCGGGCCCGGGTCCTGGCCGAGCCCCTGCTGGCGGCCGATGCGGATGCCGCCACCTGGTATCTGTGGGGACGGATCCAGGAGGCCAGCGCCGCCCCGGTGCAGGCCGAGGAGGCCTACCGCAAGGCCCTGCTGGAGGCCGACAGCGAGCTGTATCAGGCCGCGGCCGTGCGGCTCAGCCGGCTGTATCTGCGCCGTGGCGAGGTAGCCGCCGCGCGGCGCCTGGCCGATTCCGCCCTGCAGCGGGATCCGCAAAGCCTGGATGCCGAGACGCTACGGCTGTTGATCGCCGATCTGCCCGCCAGCATGGACCGGGATCGCCCCGTGGATCTGACCCTGGGCTACCGCCTGGAGTACGACGACAACGCCCCGCTGGCGCCGGATCGCGGGGCGGTGATCGGCGACGACGACACCGAGGATTTCCGTCATCTGCTGTACGCCGATCTGCTGGCCCGGCAGGATCTGGGGGGGGGGTTCCGGTTGTTCGGCGAGGCCCATCTCAGCCGGGGCTGGCACCAGGATCTGGATGCCTTCGATTTTTCCCGGCAAAACTACGTGGCGAGCCTGGGCTGGGACCGGGCGAATGTCGGGCTGCGCCTGCCCCTTGAGTATTTCCATGCCCGGCAGGACGGCGATCGGGTGCTGAGCCGCTGGAGCCTGACGCCGGGGGTGTACTATCGGTTCAACGAGGGGGTGCTGCTCTACGGCTACCTGCGTTTGGACGACAACGACTATACCAATCCCGACGACATCGCCGTGGAGGACCGCAGCGGCGAGGCCCGCTCCTGGGGTGCCCTGCTGCGCCTGACGGGCGCTGATGGGCGCGGCCAGCTCCGTGCCATTGTCGAGTACGGCAGCGACGACGCCGAGGGAGCCAACTGGGACCGGGAGCGACTGCGCCTGTACCTCTACGGCAGTTACCGGCTCAGCGAACGGCTGTTGCTGGGTGTGGGGGGCGAGTACCTGGACGACGATTACGATAACCGCCACGATCTGTTCGGCGACACCCGGGACGATCGACTGGGGGCGGTATTCGCATTGCTGGACTACCGACCCGGTCGGCACTGGGGATTGCAGTTGCAACTGTCCCACCAGACGGCGGATTCCAGCCTGGCCTTCTACGATTACGATCGCACCGTGATCTCGGCGGGTGTTTACTGGCGGTTCTGAGCGGGGAGTGGTATGCACGCAATGACCGGACACGGAGTCCGCAACTGGCTGGGGCTGTTACTGCTGTTGCACGGCGTGCTGGCCGTGGCCCAGGTGGGCGAGGTGGTGGATCTGGCCGGTAGTCCCGAGGTGCTACGCCCGCAGCGCACGGCCCGTGTGCTGAGCCTCGGCGACCCCCTGTTCGAGACCGATACGGTGCGTACCGATCGCCGCTCCCGGGTGGAGGTGCTGATGGGTGACGGTAGCCGTTTGCTGATCGACCGGTCCAGCAGCGTCACCATTCAGAGCTATGCCGTGGTGAGCCAGCCCGAGGGGGTGCTCCAGGTGCTGCGGGGGCGGATGCGTTCGGTGGTGAGCGATACTTTCAGCCGGCGGCGCAACGCCTTCCGGGTGCGCACCAGCACCGCGGTGGTGGGCGTGCAGGGCACCGATTTTCTGGTGGAGGCGTTCGCCGCTTCCACCCGCATCACCGTTTACGAGGGCGTGGTGGAGGTGATCAACGCCGACCCGGCGGTGCGTGGCAGCCAGGTGCTGACCCGCCGTCAGACGGTGCTGATCCGCCGCGGCGAGCCGCCGCCCCCGCCCACCACCCTCAGCACCGCGGTGAGCGCCGATGGCGGCGTCGGCAGCGGCGGCCAGCGGGATCGCCAGGTGGGCGATGATCCCTGGCCGGGTGCGGCGCCGGGGCTGACCGCCGACGGCGCCGGGCTACCGCCCACCCCGGCGGTGGTGGTGCCGCCCGAACCCAATCTGCCCCGCTAGGCCGCGCCGTGGCGGCCAGGCGGGTCAGCAGCCAGTTTCATCGACCCTCGCGGATCCTGCTCTACGGGCTGCTGGCCTCACTGTTGTATCTGTTCATCTACTGGCTGGATGCGCCGCTGCTGGCGAGACTGGAGCAGGCCACCCAGGATTTCGTGGTGCGTTATCGCGAGCAGCTGCCGCCGCCGCTGGAGGTGGTGGTGGTGGATGTGGACGAGGCCAGCGTCAAGGAGTATGGGCGCTGGCCCTGGTCGCGCGAACTTCAGGCCCGGCTGATCCGGCGCCTGAAGGAACTGGGCGTGGGCACCATCGCCCTGGATATCATCTATCTGCGCCCGGAGGGCGAGACCGCCGACCGGGCGCTGGCGCAGGCGCTGGCCGCCCCCGGGGCGCCGGTGGTGGGGGGGTATTTTTTCCGGCCCGAACAGACCATTCCCAGTACCCCGGAGAGTCTGGTGGCGCTGCGGGAGCAGCGGATCCGGGTGATCCGCCAGCTCCCGGCGGTGCAGCAGGCGCCCTCGCCCCTCATCGACTTTCGCTTTGTGGAGACCAACCAACCCGATATCGCCGGCCATTTCCAGGCGCTGGGCTTTTTCAACGTGATCGGTGATCTGGACGGACTGGTGCGGGGGTTGCCGCTGACGGTGGCTTTCCAGGGGGATTACTACCCCTCGCTGGTGATGTCCGCCCTGTCCCAGTGGGTGGGGCTGCCGGTGGGACTGACCCTGGGACCGGCCGGTATCCATGAGCTGTCCCTGGGCGGCATCCGGATACCGGTGGATCTGGCAGGGATCCTGGCGCTCAACTGGTACCGGAGCCATCCCCTGCCCAGCTACTCGGCCAGCGACGTGCTGGCCGGGCGGGTGGACCCGCAGGCGCTGGCGGACCGGCTGGTGTTCCTGGGTGTCTCGGAGACCGGTATCAGCGACCGCCGCGCCACCCCGGTGGACGACGACTACCCCGGGGTGAAGATCCACGCCACCGCGGCGGCCAATATCATCGATGGCAGCTATCTGGTGCGCGATGCCCGGCTGGATCTGTTCAACGGCCCGCTGATGGCGGTGGTGCCGGTGTTGCTGGTGTGGTCGTTGTCGCGGATGCGTCGGCTGTGGACCATGGCCACGGTATTCGCGCTGACCATCGCGGCGGTGTGGTGGAGCTACTACTGGCTGGTGGCCCAGCAGGGTTATCTGGCGAGCTTCGTGTATCCGGCGCTGGCCCTCAGCCTGGGCTTTTTCACCTTCGTGCCCTATTACATCCTCACCTCCCAGCGCAAGAACCGGTTTCTGTTCCAGGCCTTCTCGTCCTATGTCTCGCCGGCCCTGGTGGAGCAGTTGCTTCAGGATCCGGACCGGTTGCGACTGGCCGGGGAGAAGCGCGAGATCACCGTGTTGTTCTCCGATATCCGCGGTTTCACCACCATCTCCGAGACCATGGCGCCGGAGCAACTGGCGGATCTACTGAACCGCTATCTGGGGGCCATGACGGAGATCATCCTGGCCCAGCAGGGCACCCTGGACAAGTACATTGGCGATGCGGTGATGGCCATGTTCAACGCGCCGCTGGATATCGAGCGGCATCCGGCACGGGCGGTGGCGGCGGCGCTGGGGATGTTCCGGCAGCTACGGGAACTGAACCGGGAGTTCATCGCCGAGTTCGGCGTCGAGCTCCAGATCGGTGTGGGTCTGCATACCGGTCCGGCCATCGTCGGCAATCTGGGCAGCGCCCGGCGCTTCGACTACACTGCCATCGGCGATACGGTGAACCTGAGTTCGCGGCTGGAGAGCATCACCAAGCAATACGGGGTAGGTCTGCTGGTCAGCGATGCCACCCGGGCGGCGCTGGACGGGGAGTTCCCGTGCCGGCTCGTCGACCGCATCCGGGTCAAGGGCAAATACGCCGCGGTGGAGGTCCACGAGGTGCTGGATACCGCCATGGGCGAGGAACTCCGGGAACTGGCGGCGAGTTATGAGACGGCGCTACAGCATTATTTCGACGGTGATTTTTCCACGGCGCTGGGCGGTTTCGAGACCCTGCTGACACGCTTTCCGGATGATCGACCCAGCCGCTTGATGGCCGGGCGCTGCCGCGAGTACCTGAGCCGGCCACCGCCAACCTGGGACGGGATATACGTGGCGCTGGAGAAGTAGCGCAGCGGGGTATTGATGGAATTGCCGGGTGTGGCTACAGTCTATAAGGTGAAAGGGCGGTATTTGCATTGCCCTGGCACGATGCAAGCCTTAGTTTTACGATAGCGATGAGCGTAGCGCAGGGTGATAGCAAGGTGAGGCGTCTGGAGGGCACCGCACCGGGTCGACGTAGCAGGAATCGGTTATGCTTATTACCAATCTCGAGAACGTACCGGGTCAGCGAATCATGAAATCCCTGGGTATGGTCCGCGGGCAGGCGCTCCAGGACAGCCACTGGATGACACGGTTACTGTCCGGCCTGCACCGCGTGCTGGGCGGAGAACTGGCCCACTACAGCGCCCTGTTGCGCCGCTCCCGGGAAAAGGCCCTGGCGCACATGGAGGTGGAGGCCCGGGCCATGGGGGCCAACGCCGTGCTCAATGTCCGTTTCTCGGCACTGGCGGTGGTGGGCGGTAGAGCGCGACTGTCGGTACTCGGTACCGCGGTTGTCCTGGAGTAGCGCCATGTGGGAAATCGGTTTGCTTGTCCTGGTCCCGGTGCTGGCCTACCTGTTCGGCACCATCACCGAGCGTAACCATTACCGTTCCCTGGCCCACCGGGAACGGCATCTGGTCAGGCTCCCCATCTGTGACGATCCCCATAGCCTGACCACGCTCTACCCGCCGCCCAGCAGCCGACTGGTGATGGGCAGCGTGGTGGTGACCCTGGATCTTTTCAAGCGGGTGGTGGCGAGCCTGGCCAATCGCCTGCTGGGACGGGTGGAGAGTTACGAGGCGCTGCTCGACCGGGCCCGTCGGGAGGCGCTGCTGCGGATGAAGTCGGAAGCCCTGCGCTTGGACGCGGCGCTGGTGTGTAACGTCCGACTGGAGACCGCCCATGTGTTTCAGGGTTGGCGCGGCGCGCCGAGTGCGGTGGAGGTGCTGGCCTATGGCACCGCGCTGATCCCCGCCGAGCGTACCCGCACCGCCCCGGCCGCCAGTGGCCCGGTGCTGGCCCCGCCCCGTCGTCCTCTGGCCCGGCCCACCTCCCGCCCGGCCCTGAATCCCTGATATCCGGGCGCCCTCAGGTCTCCACAGGCGGCACCACCTTCAACACCTCGTCCACCGTGGTGAGCCCCGCCGCCACCTGGTGGGCGGCTCCCACCCGCAGCGGTCGCATACCCTCCCGGGTGGCTTGTGCCCGCAGTTCGGTGGTATCGGTGTCGGGCCGCAACAGCTTTCTGAGGGCCTGGGACAGGGGCATCATCTCGTAGATGGCGGTGCGACCCAGAAAGCCGCTGTGACGACACTCCACGCAGCCCCGGGGGTGGGCCACCGTCTCCGGTAGCGGCACCTGGAAGGGCTGGGTGAGCAGTTCCCACTGGACCTCGTCCGGGGGGCAGCGTTCCTTGCAGTGGGGGCACAGGGTGCGCACCAGGCGCTGGGCCACCACCCCGGCCAGTGTCCCCTGTAACAGATAATGGGGCACACCGATATCCAGTAACCGGGTGATGGCCGAGGGCGCGTCGTTGGTGTGCAGGGTGGACAGCACCAGGTGCCCGGTGAGGGAGGCCTGGATGGCCATCTGGGCAGTTTCCAGATCGCGGATCTCACCCACCATGATGATATCGGGATCCTGTCGCATCAACGTGCGGATGCCCGCCGCGAAGGTCAGATCTATTGCAGGATGCACCTGCATCTGGTTGAATTCCGGGGCGATCAACTCGATGGGATCCTCCACCGTGCAGACGTTGATCTCCGGGCGGGCCAGGTACTTGAGGGTGGAGTACAGGGTGGTGGTCTTGCCCGAACCGGTGGGGCCGGTGACCAGCACGATGCCGTGGGGCCGCTCCACCAGCCGTCGCCAGGTCTCCACCTCGGTGGGCGCGAAGCCCAGCTGCGGGAAACTCTTCACCACGATGTCCGGGTCGAAGATCCGCATCACGCATTTCTCGCCGAAGGCGGTGGGCATGGTGGACAGGCGCAGTTCCACCTCCCGCCCGGCGGGGGCACGGGTCTTCAGCCGCCCGTCCTGGGGCCGGCGCTTCTCGGCCACATCCATGCGCCCGAGAATCTTGATCCGCGAGGTCACCGCCCGCATCACCGAGGGCGGCATCTGGTAGACCGGGTGCAGCACCCCGTCGATGCGAAACCGCACCTGGCCCTGTTCCCGGCGGGGTTCCATGTGGATGTCGCTGGCGCGCTGCTCGAAGGCGTACTGCAACAGCCAGTCGACGATCTGCACGATGGGTTTGTCGTCGGCCCCCAGTTCCCCGGCCTGACCGAGTTCCAGCAATTGCTCGAAATTGAGGATATCGCTGTCCCGATGGTCGTCGCTCTTCTCGCTCTTCATCACCGAGCGCGACAGTCCGTGGAACTCCAGCAGGTAGCGGTTGATATCCAGGGGATTGGTGACCACCCGGCGGATATCCCGGCGCAGCAGGTTGCGCAGATCCGGGATCCAGTCCTCCAGAAAGGGCTCGGCGGTGGCAAACGTAACGGTAGTGGCATCGATGGCCACCGGCAGGATCCGGTAGCGGTAGGCGTAGGCGTAGGAGACCAGCCCGGCGACGCTGGCCACGTCCAGTTTCAGGGGGTCGATGCGGAAGTACTCCATGCCGGCGTGGGTCGATAGCCACTGGGTCAGACCCTCCAGGCTGAGGGGCCGATGGGGCGGTTTGCAGGAGCGCAGTTTCTGGTTGGCGATGATTACCAGCGGGTGCAGATCCTGGTTCTGCCAGCGGCCCCGGGTGTTGAGCTTGGCCGTCTCCGCGGGGTCCAGATAGCCGTCCTCCACCAGCGCGTCCAGCAGTCCCTTGAGGTGTAAACGGGGTTCCCTGGGGTCCAGGACCAGACGGGGCTTGGATACGCTGAGGGCCACGGATATCTCCTGATAACTATCGGGTTCGGTCCCGCCGCGTGGATGATTGGATAATGTCGGGGGGCGGGAATGGGTAGGTAATTACTGTCTCGGCTATTCTAGGACCAGACTGTCCGGGACGGAAGCGGTGATCCTCAGCCGCCCAGCCAGGCCAGCAGGGCCAGCAGCGTCAGGAACACCAGCCCCGCCACGGCCCAGCGTCGCAGCCGCCGCTCCAGCAAACCCAGCAGCCGGGCCACGTACGGGCGCGGGTCCACCAGCCCGGGGATGGCCGGCGGTCGCGGGTGGGGCAGCGCCAGCCTGGGGAGCGGTGGGCAATGGCGACCCAGCGCCAGCAGATCCCCCGCCGGCAGCCGCGGTGGCCAGTGCCAGCGGTGCGCCAGTAGCGCCAGTAACAGCCCCGCCAGCAGCGGCGGCAGGGCGCTCAGCAGGGCCGGCGCAGACACCGCATAGGTGGTGGGTGCCGGCAACCGGGTGGCGGCCCACCACCAGGGTAGCCAGGCGCCCAGCGCCAGCAGCGTCAGCCATGGCAGCCATAGACCCATCGGCGCTGGTCGGGCGTTCAGGGGTTGTGGCCAGCTCAGTACCAGAAACCGCACCAGCAACACCGTGGTGGCCGCCGAACTGGCCGTGAGCAGGGGCTTCAGGACTTGCGGCCAGTCCTCCGGCGCCAGTGGCGTGACGCTGGTATAGAGTCCCTTGGCCAGGGCGCCGCTGGTCAACGGTGCCCCCGCCAACGCCAGCGCCGCCAGCACCAGTCCCAGGCTCGCCCAGTGCCCGCCCCGGCTCAGCGCCCCCTGACCGAGAAACAGCGCTCCCTTGACCAGCCCGTGGTGCAGGCTGAACACCATCAGTACCGTGGCGATTTTCGGCCAGTCCCCGGGAGCGTTCAGACCGATGCCCACCAGCGCGATCACCAGCCCCATCTGGCTGATGCTGGAGTAGGCCAGCACGGTCTTGGGATGTTGCTGGCCGACACCCACCAGCACCCCGTAGAAGGCGCCGGTAAACCCAAGTCCCAGACACAGCGCCGACCAGCCCGGCAACGCCAGTTCTCCCAGGGGCAGAAATCGCAGCCAGCCCAGCAGCCCGAGTTTCACCAGTACCCCGCTCAGCACCGCGCTGGCCGGCGTCGGCGCCACCGGGTGGGCCAGTGGCAGCCACACGTGCAGGGGCAACAGGCCGAGCTTGACGCCGAAACCGGCCAGCACCAGTCCGGTGAGCCAGGGCTGGTGGGGATGCGCCGCCAGCCGCGCGGGCAGGTTTGCCAGCAGGGTGCCGCCCTCCGGACCCACTAGCAGGAGCACGGCGGGCAGAATCAGCACCTCGCCGGCCAGCGCCATGATCAGATACACCCGCCCGGCACGCCGGGCGGCGTCGCTGCCGGTATGCACGATCAGCCCATAGGCCGACAGCCCCATCCAGGTGTAGAACCCGTAGAAACTCACCGCATCCTGGGCCAGCACGGTGCCCGCGGTGCCCACCCAGGTAAGTAGCCAGAACACCCCGAAGCGGCGTTGCTCGGTGGGCGGGATATAACAGCGGGCGTGGGCTCCGCTGGCGAACCAGAGAAGCCCCGCCAGCAGTAGCAGCGGTCGCCCCGTGGCGTCCACTCCGAGGCGCAGGCCGGTAAGCACGTAGGGCAGGTGCCACTGCTCCGGGAATACCACCAGCGCCAGCGCCGGCAGGGGCGCCAGGATTACCAGCGGCACGCTGCGGGGAATGCGCAGCAGCAGTAACAGCACCACCAGCAGTGGTAGCAACAAGGTCGCGATCAGCACTGCCCGTGCCCCTAGAGCCGGAAGTCCAGCAACCGCCGATAGTGGGGCTGGCATGCCTCCACCAGCGCCGCGAGATCCGCCGGCAGCGGTGTGGTATCCGCCGCCCGGGGCGGCTGAAAACCGGTGGAGCACCACACCTGCGCATACCAGTGTTTGGCCCAGAGCCCGTCGCTGTCCCGGGGTCCGGCGGGCCAGTGGAGCATCCGTTCGCTGAAATCCAGACCCAGGCGCCCACAGAGCGCCTGCAACTGACCCTGCGGCTCCTGGAGGAAGGTATCGGCGTCGATCACCGGTGGCGTGATCCCGGTGAGGGCGCGGAGCTCGTCGAACAGCACCGCCTGTTGCGGGATGCCCAGTTCATCGGCGTGGGTGAGGGGCCGGGCGCGGGCGTAGGAGCGGGCCACCGCCGCCGGATCGCGGATCAGGAAGGCATGCTTGAGATCCGCCAGCCAGGCCCGCTCCATGCCCGGCAGCAGATGATGGGTCATGTGTTTCTGGTAGTACACGGGTTTGCCGCCCGGCACCGGGCCGGTGAGGCGCGCCACCACCGAGCGCCAGTCGCTGTCGCCGTGTTCGATGATCTCCTCCCGGCCCGGGTGATCCACCCCGGTGGCCGCCAGATAGCAGGCGTACAGTGGCTCGTCCGCCACCGCCGTGTCCTCGCGGTTCTCGAAGGATCGCAGCATGGCGGTGGAGATATTGCGCGGCCCCGACCACATGGCGATGCGAAGGCTCATGCTTGCATCTCCCGGGCCGCCTGGTCGTCCAGCAGGCGCTGATACAGCCCTTGCAGGCGCGCCACCACCGGCCCGCGCTGGCCCTCGCCGATAACCCGCCCGTCCACCTCCCGCACCGGGCTCAGGCCCGCGAAAGTGCCGGTAACGAAGGCCTCGTCGGCGCCGTAGACGTCGGTGAGGCTGAAATCCGTCTCCCGCGCCGGAATCTGGTGGGCGGCGCACAGATCCAGGACTTTACGCCGGGTGATGCCGCCCAGGCAGTAGCGCCCGCTGGAGGTCCACACCTCACCCCGGCGGACGATGAAAAAGTGCGTGGAATTGCAGGTGGCCACGAACCCATGGGGGTCCAGCATCAGCGCCTCGTCGGCACCGGCCTTGGCGGCCTGGATGCAGGCGGTAATGCAATTGAGCTTGCTGTGGCTGTTGAGCTTGGGATCCTGCACATCCGGGTAGCCCCGGCGCACATGCACGGTGAACAGCCGGATGCCGGCCTCCAGGGTCTCGGGGAGCGGCGCCTTGTGCTCGGGGATGATCACCACCGTGGCCGCGCCCACGGTCATCCGCGGATCCTGATAGGGCGTGGCCTTCAGGCCCCGGGTCACCATCAGGCGGATATGCACGCCGCTGTCCATGCCGTTGGCCCGCACCGTGTGGTAGAGCGCCTCGCCGAGCGCCGGCCGGTCCATGCCGATAGCCAGGTCCAGCGCTTTTGCCCCCTCCCACAGTCGATCCAGATGATCGGCCAGGAACAGGATCCTGCCCCGGTGCAACCGCAGGCCCTCCCAGATCCCGTCGCCCAGGATAAAACCCGAGTCGAACACCGACACCACCGCCTCGGCGCGGGGTTTCAGTTCGCCGTTGACAAAGATCAGGATATCCCGGTTGCGGGGATCGTCCTGATAATCGTGGGTGCCCTGGGCCATGGCTCGCCTCCGTGGGTCTAGCTTGTTGTTGCGGTGGACTGGGCCAGCTCGATGAGATGGCCGTCGGGATCGCGCACATAGGCGGTGCGCTGGCCCCAGAAGCGATCGGTGGGCGGGGTCTGGGGGGTGGCGCCGGCGGCCACCAGTTCCGCGTAGGCGGCGTCCACATCGGCCACCTTGAAACCGATCTCGAAGCCCGGTGCATTCGCCGCCGGGGGCTGGATCTTTTGCCCGAGGGTGCTGGCCATGGCCTCGCGGGTGTAGAAGGCCAGCCGCGTGGCGCCGGTGTCCAGTTGCGCGTAGTTGCCCGAGCGGTGGCCGGGTTTCAATCCCAGTACCCCCGTGTAGAAGGCCAGCGCGCGGTCCAGATCCTCGACGATGAGGATCAGATAATCGGGCAGGCGGAGTTGCATGGTGGTTTTCTGCGACAATGGTGGTCTGTTCCCGAGCTTAGCAGGCGAGCGATGATCGACGATCGGTCCTTCGTGCACTGGTTTCGCCAGGCCGGCCCCTATATCAACGCCCACCGGGGCAGAACCTTCGTGGTGTATTTCAGCGGCGAGGCGGTGGACAGCGCCGATTTCACCGGGCTGATCCACGATCTGGCGCTGCTTCACAGTCTAGGCATTCGCCTGGTATTGGTCCATGGTGCCCGCCCGCAGGTGGCGGCGCGCCTCGCCGCCGCCGGGGTGGATTCGCAGCTCTCCGGCGAGTTGCGGGTCACCGACGCGGCCACCATCGGGCTGGTGGAGGAGGCGGTGGGCAGGCTCAGGATTCGCATCGAGTCGGCCCTGTCCATGGGGCTACCCAACTCTCCCATGCAGGGTTTCCGGTTGCGGGTGGCCTCCGGCAACGCCGTCACCGCCCGCCCCGTGGGCATTCGCGAGGGCGTGGATCACGGCTTCACCGGCGAGGTGCGCAAGGTCCACGTGGGAGCCATCCACACCTGGCTGGAGAGCGGCGCCATGGTATTGCTGCCGCCGCTGGGCTATTCCCCCACCGGCGAGGCCTTCAACCTGCGGGCCGAGGAGGTGGCGGTGCAGGCGGCCTCGCAACTGCGCGCCGACAAGCTGGTGATGCTCTGCGAGGCGCCACTGCCCCGGCAGGCCGACGGTGGCCTGCTCCGCGCCCTGTCGCCGGTGGCGGTGGAGCGGCTGCTGAGCGGGAGTGAGTTGCCCGCCGACACTGCCCGGCATCTGGCACAGGCGCTCAGAGCCTGCCGGGCCGGGGTGCGGCGGGTGCATCTGCTGGCGCGGCGCGAGGGGGCATTGTTGCTGGAGTTGTTTTCCCGGGACGGGGTGGGCACCCTGGTCTCCAGCGACGGCTACGACGATTTCCGCCGCGCCACCATCGACCATGTGGGCGGCGTTCTGGAACTGATCCAGCCGCTGGAGGCCGACGGTACATTGGTACGCCGCTCCCGGGAGCGGCTGGAGACCGAGATCGATCACTTCCGGGTGCTGGAGCGCGACGGCACGGTGATCGCCTGCGCGGCGCTGTATTCCTTTCCGGCGGAGCAGGTGGGGGAGGTGGCCTGCGTGGCGGTGCATCCGGAGTATCGTAACGGTGGGCGGGCGGATGCGCTGTTGCGGGCGCTGGAGCAGGATGCCCGCCGCCAGGGGCTGACGCGGCTGTTCGTACTCACCACCCGCACCGCGCACTGGTTCCTGGAGCAGGGTTTCGAGTCGGCCAGCCTTGCCGATTTGCCGGTGGTGCGCCAGCAACTGTACAACTTCCAGCGCCGCTCCCAGGTGTTCATCAAGGCGCTGTAAGGGCCGACCCCTCTCCCACGTGGGAGAGGGGAACACGCCGGGAAACTACACCTGCGGCCCGGCGGCGCGCACCGCATCGCTGGCCATGTCCTGGTACTTCTTGAAGTTCTCCGCGAACAGATTGGCGAGCTTGCGGGCGGTCTCGTCGTAGGCGCCATGATCCGCCCAGGTGTTGCGGGGAATCAGCACCTCGCTGTCCACGCCGGGGCAGGACTCGGGGATGGCCAGCCCGAAGATGGGATCCTCCACCACCGGCGCCTCCTTCAGGGTGCCGGCATGGATGGCGTCGACGATGGCCCGGGTAATCCTGATCTTCATCCGCGAGCCCACCCCGTGGGGTCCGCCGGACCAGCCGGTGTTCACCAGCCAGCACTGGGCGCCGTGGCTACGCAACCGCTCGGCCAGCATCTCGGCGTACTTGGTGGGATGCCAGACCAGGAACGGCCCGCCGAAACAGGGCGAGAAGGTGGCCTCGGGATCGGTGACGCCCACCTCGGTGCCCGCCACCTTGGCGGTATAGCCGCTGATGAAGTGATACATGGCCTGCTCGGGGTTGAGTTTGGCCACCGGCGGCAGCACCCCGAAGGCGTCGCAGGTGAGGAAGATCACGTTGCTGGGATGGGTGCCGGTACAGGGATATTTGACGTTGTCGATGTACTCGATGGGATAGGAGCCGCGGGTGTTGCTGGTCACCGAGGTGTCGGTGTAGTCCACCGCCCGGGTCAGGGAGTCATATACCACGTTCTCCAGCACCGAGCCGAACTTCAGCGCCCGGTAGATATCCGGCTCGCTCTCCTCGGAGAGGTCGATCACCTTGGCGTAGCAGCCGCCCTCGATGTTGAAAATGCCCTCGTCCGTCCAGCAGTGCTCGTCGTCGCCGATGAGATCCCGGTGGGGATCGGCCGACAGGGTGGTCTTGCCGGTGCCGGACAGGCCGAACAGCACGGAGGTGTCGCTGCCATCCCTGGCGGCGGTGGCCGAGCAGTGCATGGACAGCACCCCCTGCGCGGGCATGAGATAATTCATGATGGTGAACACGCCCTTTTTCATCTCCCCCGCGTACTCGGTGCCGAGGATCACGAACTCCTTGCTGCCGAGGTTCAGATCCACGCTGGTGCTGGACGACATCCCCGAGGTGTAGCGGTTGGCGGGGAAGCCGCCGCCGTTGAACACCACGTAGTCGGGCTCGCCGAAGTTCGCCTGCTCCTCGGGGGTGGGGCGGATCAGCATGTTCCACATGAACAGCGCATGGTAGGCGCGGGCACAGACGATGCGCACCTTCAACCGGTAGTTGGGATCCCAGCCGACGAAGGCGTCCACCACGAACAGATGATCCCGGGTGTTGAGATAATCAATCGCCCGCTCCCGGTTGATCTGGAAAGTGTGCTCGTCCAGCTTGATGTTGACCTTGCCCCACCAGATATTCTCCGCGGTGCTGGGTTCCTCGACGACTCGCTTGTCGGTGGGGCTGCGCCCGGTCTTCTTGCCGGAGTAGGCGATCAGCGCGCCGCTGGAGGAGATGGCCGTGCCCTTCTCGTAACGCAGCGCCGCCTCGTACAGCGCGGCGGGGGGCAGGTTGCGGTAAATATTCGGGACATGAATCCCGTACTGTTCCAGATCGAACATCTCGGCCATGCCGGTTCCCCTTGTGATGTTGTGTTTTGATAAATCTAGGACGATCAATCAATACCTTAACATTTTCGAGGGAACTTATCGAATCCGCAGCAATAGAAAACCCGGAGGCCGGGTGGCACTCCGGGTTTGCAGGGCGCGCCGTCAGCGGCGCGCCCGGCGAGGCAGTCGGGGTAAACTCAGGTCTCGCCCACCAGTTCCCAGACCTCCGGCGAGCGCCACAGGCGGGACTTGAACAGTTCGCGCTCGTAGACGAACTCCTTGGGCAGGCGGTCGAAGAACTTGTCGAACAGTTCCTCCTGCATATGCACCTCCTCGGTGCCCGCCTCCTTGTTCACCTGCATCAACTCGTTGAAGGTGTCGCGGGAGAAATCCAGCCCCTGCCAGGGCAGATCCTCGAAGCGCGGCATCCAGCCCACCGGACTCTCCACCGCGTAGCCGTGGCCCTGGGAGCGATCCACGATCCACTTCAGTACCCGCATGTTCTCGCCGAAACCCGGCCATATGAACTTGCCTTCGTCGTTGCGGCGGAACCAGTTCACCCGGAAGATGCGGGGTGGGTTAGGGATATGCCGGCCCACGTTCAGCCAGTGGGTGAAGTAGTCGGCCATGTTGTAGCCGCAGAAGGGCAGCATGGCCATGGGATCGCGGCGGATACCCTTGTTCTCGGCGGCGGCGGTGGCCTCCGAGCCCATGGTGGCGGCCATGTAGACGCCGTGGGACCAGTTGTAGGCCTGGAACACCAGCGGCATGTTCTTGGACTGGCGCCCACCGAACAGGAACGCCGCGACGGGCACCCCGGCGGGATCTTCCCAGGCCGGGTCCACCGACGGGCACTGGGACATCGGCGCGGTGAAGCGGGCGTTGGGGTGGGCGGCGGGGCGGCCGCAATCCGGGGTCCAGTCCTGGCCCTTCCAGTCGATCAGGTGCGCCGGCTTCTCGTCGGTCATGCCCTCCCACCAGACGTCGCCGTCGTCGGTGAGCGCCACGTTGGTGAAGACGCTGTTCTTGGTCAGGCTCAGCATGGCGTTGGGGTTGGACTTCATGTTGGTGCCCGGCGCCACCCCGAAGAAACCGGACTCGGGGTTGATGGCGTGGAGCTTGCGATCCGGGCCTTCCTTGATCCAGGCGATGTCGTCGCCGATGGTGGTGAGCTTCCAGCCCTCGAAGCCCTCGGGCGGTACCAGCATGGCGAAGTTGGTCTTGCCGCAGGCGCTGGGGAAGGCCGCCGCCACATAGACTTTCTTGCCCGACGGATCTTCCACGCCCGAGATCAGCATGTGCTCGGCCATCCAGCCCTCGTCGCGGGCGATGGTGGAGGCGATGCGCAGCGCGAAGCACTTCTTGCCGAGCAGCGCGTTGCCGCCGTAGCCGCTGCCGAAGGAGATGATGCGCCGCTGTTCCGGGAAGTGGGTGATAATGGTTTCTTCCGGATTGCAGGGCCAGGCCACGTCCGGGCGTCCGCCGCTCAGGGGGTAGCCCACCGAGTGCAGGCAGGGCACGAACTCGGTGTCCTCGCCCATGATGTCCAGTACCTTCTGGCCCATGCGGGTCATGATTCGCATGTTCACCACCACGTAGGGCGAATCGGAGATCTCCACGCCGATCTTGGAGATGGGCGAGCCGATGGGACCCATGCTGAAGGGGATCACGTACATGGTGCGCCCCTCCATGCAGCCCTCGAACAAGGCGTCGAGCTTGACCTGCATTTCCCGCGGGTCCATCCAGTTGTTGGTGGGACCGGCGTCGTCCTTGTTCAGGCAGCAGATGTAGGTGCGGCTTTCCACCCGGGCGACGTCGCGGGGATCGGAGCGGCACAGGAAACTGCTGGGTCGCTTCTCGGGGTTCAGGCGGATGAAAGTGCCGCCCTGCACCATCAGTTCACACAGCGCGTCGTTCTCTTCCTGGGAGCCGTCGCAGATGCGTACGTTGGCGGGTTTGCACTTGTTCTTGACTTCTTCGATCCAGGCCAGCAGGCCGGGATGGGTGGTTTTGCCTTGTGGTAGGTCCTGCGCGTTCATTCATTTACCTCTCGCGAGTGGTGGAAGATACCTGTTCCGGTGTTTCGTTGAATCCAGAATTTTACTTCGTCGGTGTGTGAGCACCGCTTCTCGGTCGTTCGCCTATCCCAGAAAATACTAGCGCAGAATCGCCATGATGAAAGTGACTCAGATCAATATTCCAGGAATAGTTTTTCAGGAACCCTGGTTCGGTTCGTGCACCGCTCCCGCGCTTTGTGGTCAACTACCGGTTTCCCAGTGATTAACGACAGGAGCATCGGTGACCGAGTTTCTGATGAATTACGGCCTGTTTCTGGCCGAGACCCTGACGGCGGTGCTGGCGGTGCTGGCCTGCGCGGGCGGCATCGTCGCCATCCTCGGGCGCACCCAGCGCCACCAGCACCGCGAACATCTGGAGGTGAAACACCTCAACCGTCACTTCGAGGATCTGGCCTTCGCGGTGAACAGCGCCATGCAATCGCCCAAGGCGCGGCGCAAATCCTTCAAGCTGCGCCGCAAGCAGCGCAAGCACGAGACCGCCCAAGAAGCCGAGCAGGGGCGGCTGTTCGTGCTGGATTTCCACGGCGATATCCGCGCCTCCGGGGTGAACGCCCTGCGCGAGGAGGTGAACGCCATCCTCAGCGTGGCCCGCGACAACGACGAGGTGCTGGTGCGGCTGGACAGCCCCGGCGGGCTGGTACACACCTACGGGCTGGCCGCCTCGCAGATGGTGCGCCTGAAGGACAAGGGCCTGAAGCTCACCGTGGCGGTGGACAAGGTGGCGGCCAGCGGCGGTTATCTCATGGCCTGTGTGGCCGACCGGCTGCTGGCCGCGCCCTTTGCCATCATCGGCTCCATCGGGGTGGTGGCGCAGGTGCCGAATTTTCACCGGTTGCTGGAGAAGAACCAGGTGGACTACGAACTGTTCACGGCGGGCGAGTACAAGCGCACCGTGACCGTGTTCGGCGAGAACACCCCGGAGGGCAAGCAGAAATTCCAGGCGCAACTGGAGGATGTCCACGGCCTGTTCAAGGATTTCGTGGCCACCCACCGCCCGCAACTGGATCTGCCCACGGTGGCCACCGGCGAGTACTGGTACGGTGCCCGGGCACTGGCCCTGAGTCTGGTGGACGAGTTGCAGACCAGCGACGACTATCTGCTGGCGGCGCGGGAGCGAATGGCCATCTATACCCTGCACTACCGGGGCCGCAAGACCCTGCGCGAGCGCCTCGGCGGTGCCGCCCGCAACTGGCTGGGGGGGCTGGAACGGTGGCTCCCGGGCGGTTGAGGGCCTGATGGCCGAGGCGCCCAAATCCACGCCGCCGGACAGGGTGGCGCCGCGCGGCGGGGCCGGTGTCACCCGTCGCGAGCCGCCGCCATCGCCGACCCTGCGCCGTTCGCCACGCTTCTATCTCGGACTGTTCCGGCGGATGCTCGCCATCACCGTGGTGGGCTCGGCCATCGGGCTGGCCGGGGGTGGTCTGGGGCTGGTCTACGGTGGGGCCATGTTCTGGCTGAACGATGGGTTGATGAATCACCTGCCGGCGCTGCTTCGCCAGTGGTCGCCGTGGTTGCTGGTGGCGGCCACGGTGCTGATCCCGACGCTGGGCGGCTGGCTGAACGGCGTCATGGCCCGGCATATCGCCGAGCGCCGCCACCACGGCCCGGCGGATGCCATCCAGGCGGTGCAGATCCGTGACGGGCTGATTCCCGGGCGGACGGGGATACTGAGCGGCCTGGCGAGCTTCGTGTCGCTGGGCACCGGTGCCCCGGTGGGGTTGTACGGGCCGCTGGTGCATCTGGGGGCGTGTCTCGGTTACTGGCTGGGTCAGTGGCAGCCGCTGCTGCGCCGGGCCGGGGTGGCGGCGGTGGGTTGCGGGGTGGCGGGCGCCATCGCCACCGCCTTCCAGGCCCCCATCGCCGGCGTGATCTTCGCCCACGAGGTGCTGATCCGTCACTATTCCCTGCGGGTATTCGCGCCCATCACGGTGGCGGCGGTGGCGGCCTATCTGGGCGGGCGACTGGTGTTCGATCAGCAGGCGCTGCTGGCCATCCGCCAGCCCACCGAGGTGAGTCCGGATTATCTGCCGCTGTTGGTGATCATCGGCGTGGCCGGGGCGGTGCTGGCCATGGCACTGATGCAGGGCATTTTACTGGTGCAGCGGCTGGCCGGGCGCCTGCCGCTGGCGCCGGCCCGACGTCCGCTGGTGGGGGGCCTGCTGCTGGGGCTGGCGGCGCTCATGGTGCCGGAGATCCGCGGCCTCGGGGTGGCGGTGGTGCGCGACACCCTGGCCGGGGAACTGGGTTTCGGGGCGTTATTGTTGATGCTGGCGGTGCGTCTCACCGGCACCTCGCTGTGCCTGGGCTCGGGTTTCGCGGGCGGGGTATTCGGCCCGGCGCTGGTGTTGGGGGCGCTGGGCGGTGCGGCCATCGGCGTGGTGGCCGACTGGGTGGCCGGGGTGGCCGGGGCCAGTAGCCTGGTGACCACCACCTGCGGCATGGCGGCGGTGGTGAGCGCGGTGATCGGCGCGCCGCTCACCAGCATCCTGGTGGTGTTCGAGTTGACCCACAACTATAACCTCACCATCGCCGTGATGGTGAGCGTGGTGTTCGCCAATCTGGTGGTCTCGCGGCTGTTCGGGCGCAGCTTGTTTGATGTGCAACTGGCCCGTCAGGGTTTCGATCTGTCCCAGGGGCGCGACAAGGCGATCCTGGAGGACCGCGCCATCCGTCAGTACGTGAGCGATGAGGTGGTGCGGGTGAAGCCTGAAACAAAGCTCGCCACGGTGCGCTATCGGCTCCTCTCGGAGCGGCGGGTGAACGCCTATGTGGTGGACGATAAGGGTGCCTATGTGGGTACCGTGAGTCTGGCCCGGATCGTCTCGCTGGAGCAGGGCGAGGTGGATCCGCAACGCCCGGTGGGGGATTACGCCGTCGAGGAGACGTTAATCTTCCCGGTGAGCACCTCGGTGTGGGAGGCCATGGAGCACATGGCGAAATTCCGCGGCGAGAGCGTGCCGGTGCTGGGGCCGGATAATCGCTTTCTGGGCGTGGTGTTCGAATCCAGCGTGATCAGCGCCTATCTGGATCAGATGCGGGCGATCCGGCGCGAGGAACATGGGTGGGATTGAGTCCCCCCGACCCCCCTTCGAGAAAGGGTAAAAAACAGCTTTGCAGGGGAGAGAGCGATCATGCACGAGAGCGTGGAGCACTGGCGGGTCCACAAGCCCGTGGCGACGGGCGAGAACGGCGTGGTGGCGGCCCAGCACTGGCGGGCGGCGCAGGCCGGCGCGGCAGTGCTGGATACCGGCGGCAACGCGGTGGACGCGGCGGTGGCCACGGCGCTGGCCGAGGGGGTGGTGGAGCCGTGGATGTGCGGCCTCGGCGGCAGCGGCTACATGGTGGTGTATCGGCAAGTCGACCAGAGCGTCCACACCCTGAATTTCCAGGGCACCGTGCCCGCCGGGATCGATCTGGCCGATTATCCCCTGGACCCCTCGGTGCCAGACGCCATCATGGGCTTTCCGGGGGTGAAGGATAACCGCAACGTGGTGGGTTACGGTTCCATCACGGTGCCGGGCGCGGTGGCCGGGTTTGCCGAGGCGCTGGTACGCTTCGGCAGTCAGCCCTTCGAGCGGCTGGTGATGCCGGCGCTGGATCTGGCAAGCCAGGGGCTGGCGGTGGACTGGTACACCACGCTGCAGATCGTGCTGCAGATGGGCGAGCTCCAGAAGGACCGGGGCGCCAGCGAGCTGTACCTGCCCGGCGGCGTTCCGGCCCAGCCCGACAGCGTGCTGCCGCTGCCGGCCCTCACCGCCACCCTCAAGCGCCTGGCCGAGCACGGCCCCCGGGATTTTTACGAGGGCGGTATCGCCGAGCAACTGGTGGCCGATCTTCAGCGCGGCGGCAGCGCCATCGGCAGGGAGGATCTGGCGAACTACCGGGTAGAGGTGTCCGAGCCCCTGAGCGGCGTCCACCGGGGCGTGCGGGTGTACGGCACCGACGCCACCGGCGGTGCCCGGCGACTGCTGGAGGCGCTCGCCCACAGCGCCGGAGAACTGGATCCCACGGAGATCGGCGCCGACACCTATCTGGCCTACGCCCGGGCGCTGGATGCCGCGTTCAGCGCCCACAAGGCCCGTGTCGGCCAGGACGCCCAGGGCGGTTGCACCACGCACCTGTCGGTGCTGGACGGCGAGGGCAATCTGGTGGCCCTCACCTACACCCTGCTGAACCGCTTCGGCTCGCAGGTGGTGCTGCCCCGCACCGGCATCACCATGAACAACGCCATCAGCTACTTCGATCCGCGCCCCGGCTTTCCCACCTCGCTGGCAGGTGGCAAGCGCATCAACAGCTCGAATATGTGCCCGACGATTGCCGTGAAGGATGGCAAGGGCTGGTTCGCGGTGGGCGCTTCGGGGGCGAATTTCATCGTGCCGGCGACCTTTCAGATCACCGCGCTACTCATCGACTACGGGCTGAGCCTGGAGGAGGTGTTTCACGTGCCCCGCATCGACGCCTCGGCGCGGGGGGGGCTGCGGGTGGATCCGCGTATCCCCTGGGAGATCCGCGAGAAGCTGGCCGAACACTGGCCGCTGGAGGTGGCGCAACTGCTGACCTTTCCCAAGCTCTATGCCTGTCCCAGTGCGGTATTGCGGGATCCCGACAGCGGGGTGGGGTATGGGATGACCGATCCGTCGTCGCCGGTGGCGGCGGCTTGGGCGGGGTGAGATGAACCTGGGCAATCTGAACATTGAATGTTCAGATTGCCTGGATCAGCCCGGTCCACGATTGGTGGGCAGGTTCCTTAGGTTTCCGCCGCTAGCCACCCCACAAACCCGTGAATCACCGCCGCCAGTTCCCGCCGCTGCAACCCCAGCGCACGCCTCGCCGCCGCCCGCGCCCCGCCCGCATCGCCCGCTGCCAGCCGCGCCAGCGCCTGGCGCTCCCAGTGCTCGGCCCAGGCTTCTATCGCCAGCAACGCGGTGAGATCCATCCCGCAGCGATGGCAATGATCCTCCTCCCCCCGCTGGCGGGCATTGCAGTTGGGACAGCGCTCCATGGTGTGACCCTCAGCTATCCAGGTAGTAGAGAATATCCGACAGTTCCGCCACGGCTTCTTGCACCGCCCCGGCGTCGCCGCTGGCCAGCCCGTTACGGATGGTTTCCATGAGGTCGATCATATCCTCCCGGTCCTCGGGGGTGGCCGACTCCAGCATCCGCTCGGCCTTCTCCACCAGCGCCCGGGCCTGCACGCCGGACTGCTGGGTGTGGTGCTCGGCGGCCTCCTCGTCCGGCTCGTCGCTGTCGCCGGCTTCCAGCACCTCGCCCTCGAACATCGTACCGATGCGCGAGCGGGCCTCGGCGATCCCGGCCTCGTCGTAGCGGCGTAGCGCATTGTCGATGGTGATGGACTTGGCCAGCCCGGTGTTCTTCTCCACCGCCTCCACCTGTAACACCCCGTCCAGATCCAGGGAAAATTCCATGACGATGCGGTTGCCGGCGGGCACCTTGCTCAGGCCGGTGATGGTGAAATGGCCGATCTTCACGTTGTTGCGGGCATCCGGATCCTCGCCCTGGAACACATCCACCTCCACCGTGGACTGATTGTCCATCACCGTGGCGAAGCCCTCGCTGCGGGTGATGGGGATGGCGCTGTTCTTGGGAATCAGCGGGATGTAGCAGTGGGGGCTGAGTTCCCCGTACAGATCCCCCAGCGCGCTGGTGCCGAAGGTATAGGGGGTGATGTCCACCAGCACCGCCGAGACCTCGTGGCCGGCGATCATCGCCGCCTGGATGGCCGCGCCCATGGCCACACAGAGATCCGGGTCCACCTCGCCCCGGGGCCGTTGCTCGAACTCCCCGGCAAGGCGCTCCTGGATCAGCGGGGTGCGGGTGGTGCCGCCCACCAGCAGGATCTCCTCCACATCGCTCACCGTGAGTTTGGCCCCTTGCAGCGCGGTGTGGACCGCCGACAGGGTCTCCTCCACGAAGGGCTCGATCATCTCCTCGTAGTCGGGCCGTTCCAGTTCCAGGCTCAGGTTCACCGGCTCGCCGTCGCGCTCCAGCAGGTACTCCTCCTCGACCCGGGCAAAGGGCGCCGAGGACAGGGTGATCTTGGCCGTTTCCGCCGCCCGGGTCAGGCGCGCCATGGCCTGGCGGGATTCGCTGGCGTCGACCCCGTGGTGGATACGCAGATGCTCCAGCAGGTGCTCCAGGATCTTGTGGTCGAAGTCGTCGCCGCCCAGATGGTTGTTGCCGTGGCTGGCCAGCACCTCCACCACCCCGTCCTCGATCTTCACCACCGACACGTCGAAGGTGCCGCCGCCGAGGTCGTAGACCAGGATATGCCGCTGGCCCTGGTGATTGGCCTCGTAGGCCAGTGCCGCCGCGGTGGGCTCGTTGATGATCCGCACCACCTCCAGCCCGGCGATCTGGCCGGCCTCGCGGGTGGCCTGGCGCTGGGCGTCGTTGAAGTAGGCCGGTACGGTGATCACCGCCCGGCCCACCGGACGCCCGAGATGGGTCTCGGCCATGGCCTTCAGGCGGCGCAGGATCATCGCCGAGATCTCCTGGGGGGTGTAGCTATCATCCCCCAGGCTCACGGTTTCCTCGTTGCCCATGCGGCGCTTGATGGAGCGCACCGTGCGCTCCGGATACAGGGCGTACTGGTTGCGGGCCGGCTCGCCCACCAGCAGGCTGGCGTCGTCGGCCAGACCCACCACCGAGGGCAGGATCTTGCCTCCGCCGTCGTCCGTGATTACCACCACCCGCTCGCCGTCCCACACCGCCACCTCGGAGTTGGTGGTGCCGAGGTCGATGCCGATGATGGTGTCGGGGGTAGCGCTGGTGTCGCTCATGGGGAATTCTCCTGGGAATCGTCGATTCGGTTGGCCACCACCTCGGCGGCGCGTAGCAATTCATCGTGCCAGAGATAGCCCCGGCGCAGTTCCCGGAGCACGATGCCGGGGGTCTGATGGGGCTGGCGTTCCACGTCCACCACTTTCATGCGATGGGGGTCCACCGGCAGGCCCACGGCCTCCACCGGCCGCACCCGCTGCTCCTCCAGCAGCCGCTCCAGGCGTCTGAGGCTCATGGCCTGCCCCTCCTGGAGGGCCGCCACGGCGCGCTGGCGGCGCCGGTCCAGGCGGCCCGTCCAGGAGGGTTCGGGCAGGGTACTGTCCGCCCCGGCGGCCAGCCGATCACGCAGATCCAGCAACGCCAGCAGCAGCGGGCGCAGCATCTCGCGTTGTGCCCGCTCGCCACTCTCGCGGCGTTCGGCCAGCGCCCGGCGCAGCGCCTCGTTGTCCGCCTGAAGCGTGTCGAACACCGAGCGGAATTGCTCCATGGCCTCTTTAACCTGGCGGGATTCGCGCTTCACCTCCGCCTTCAGGCCCGCCAGTTCGGCGAACACCGAGAAAGCATCGTCGCCAGGCGGCGGCGCGGGCGGCTCGTCGAGGCCGTCCAGATAGTCGCCAAAGCGGGCCAGCAGGGCCTCGCGGGTGGCCTCATCCATGGCCGTCTTCCAGGCCGGGTGCGCGCAGGCTCCAGTCCAGTGCCGCCAGCAGGGTGTCCAGATCGGGGCGACCATTGCCGCTGGCGGGCGCGGCCAGCAGATCGGTGGCCGGCGGCGGCCCCTCCGGGAACAGCCGATGGCGGCGGCGGACGCGCTCGTCGCGGAGGGTCTCATAGGCCCGGCGGATGGCCTGGAAACGCGCCGGTGCCCGCTCCGGCGGAAAGGCGCGTACCTTTTGCAGATAGGCGCGGTGGATGGTGGCGTCGTCGGCGTCCTCGGCCACCTCCAGGATCAGGTAGGGGTCGTTCATCGGCGGCGTCCTCGGGGGGGGAAGGGCAGGGGCGGGAACATTGCGTCGTCGTCTTCTTCGTCGGACATCTCCATGATGAACTGTAGCGCCTCCATGGGATCGTCGGTACCCAGTCGGTCCATGACCTCCTCCAGCACCGCCCGCACCTCGGGGGGCATGGGGGGCATGGAGGGCAACTGGGTGGGTAGACCCACATCCCCCAGGAACGGCGGTAGACCGTCGTACAGGAAATCGTCGATCCATTCCATGAGTTGCTGATCCTCCTGGCTCTCGGCGACATCCATCACGTGTTTCAGGCGGAAGTGGTCCGTGTGGTTCAGGCCCGTCTCGTCGCCCTTGTGGCGCCCGAAGATCTCGAAGAACAGAAATCGAGGATGGCCCAGAAAGTGGCGGCTGGCGATGCGCCCGTAGTGAGCCAGCAGGGCATGGTGCTCCACCTCGAACAGGGCATCCAGCAGGGTCCGGTACTGATCTTCCTCCAGGTCCAGACGGGCGGCGTCCTTCAGGGGTTTTTGCAACTGATCCAGGGTGTCCAGGATCTCCTCGTCGCCGTCGATCCGGAAGCGCCGGATGAGGCTTGCCAGTTCCATGAGTGTCGCCGGGGTGGGCGCGGGTTCCTGTTTGGGGGGACTGACCTCGTTGTAGAGCCGGGTCAGGGTGCGCTGGGAGATATACATCCGCTTGCCATGCACCAGGAACCGGAAGCGGGTGGCCAGACCCTCGCCCAGGGCATCTATGGCTGTGCGCAGATGCTGCTGGGCGGCATCGCGTTGCTTGTCGTCGAGATGCACCAGACTCCGCACCAGCGCCAGGATCGCCCGGGGTTCACTGCCGGACAGGGTTCCGTCGAGGGCTTGCAGATCCCGCTGGGCCAGATCGTGGCGACCCTGCTTGACGTGTTGGCGGGCCATGGCCACATGGCTCAGCAGCAACTCCGAGCGGGCCGCCGGATTCAGCGAGTCCCGCGCCAGCGCGCTAGCTGCGTGGCCGGCGGCCTGCTTGAAAGCGCCTCGCCGGTAGGCCACGTCGGCGGCCAGCAGGCGGATCTCCACATCCTCCGGGAACTGTTTGGCGGCCCGCTCCGCCCAGGTCTGCTGGAGCTTGGAGTCGCCCTCGCGGCGGGCCAGCCCGATAAGCTTCAGATAGCCGGCCCGGTCCGCCGGATCCAGTTCCAGGGCACGTTGCAGGTATTGCTGCGGGGCAGAGTCCCAGGGATGACTGGCCCTGGCGTTGTCCAGGATATCCGCCAGATGGCGGAACACCAGCGCCGCCGCCAGCGGCCTGTCCTCCTTCACCAGCGCCTCGGCGCAGCGCGGCCAGTGGCGTTTGAGGGTATCCGGATCCCGTTGCCATTCCCCGGCCTGGGCCTTCACCCATTCCCGCTCGGCGTTGGAGAGCGGGCCGATTTTCCGCTCCACGCTGGCCATCCCCTCCGGATGGCGGGGCAGCCAGGCCAGGCAGAAGCGGCGCAGCAGTGCCGGGTCCACGTCCTCCACGCCGAGGGCGAAGCGCAGCACCGCCTTGGCGTTTTCCGGGTCGCCCGTGGGAAACCGGGAGAGCGCCTCGCGCCGGGCCGGCGTCCAGCCGCGCAGGGCGAGGAGCAGATCCCGCAGCGGCGCCGGTAGGCCGATGAGGGCGGTGTCGTCCGCGCCGTCATGGGTCGCGAGACTTCGTGCCAGGGGCGCCAGCGGCGAGTGCGCGGGGATCCGCCGGAGTTGTTCGCGGGCCTCGCCCGGCTCGCTGTCGCGCCGGGCCAGAGCCTGTAACAGGCTGCGTAGATCCCGGTAGGCAGAGCGGAAGGGGATGGCCTTGAGCGATTCCCGCAGGGCGTCGTCGTCGCCCGCGCAATAGGCTTGCAGGGCGCTCAGCATGGCCTCGCGCTGCTCCCACAGGGGCGAGTCGGCGGGCAGGGCCTCGCCCGCGGCCGCGGGCTGGCCGAGCAACACGAGTGCCAGCAGGGCGTGGAGCCGGGCAGCTTCATTGCTGTCGGTCAGCGTCGCGTCGGCCTCCTGCAACAGTCGGGCGCCACGCTCCACGCGCCCGCCCAGCAGGAGCCACTCGATGTAGACGCCCTGCTCGCGCTCGCCGCAACTGCCCGCCATGTTCTCCCAGAGGGCGGCGGCGTCCCGGTAATGGCCTTTGACGGCCAGTTCCGCGGCGCGATTCAGGTAGGCCACGGCCAGATCCGCGCGGGTGTCGGCATCGGGCTGTTGCTTGAACAGTTGCTTGTACAGTTCCAGCGCCTCGCGGTGATCGCCCCGGTGCAGGGCGTTGCGGGCCCGCTCACGCAGTTTCGGCAAAGACTGCCGCTGGGGCTGAGCCTTGCGCTTCTTGGCCATGTTGGCTCCGGTTGGCTGAGGTGAGAACGATGAAAACCCATAATTATATGACAGAGATGTCGTGGTTTCTAAGTTTGATCCCTGCCTGCCCGCCCCTATGCTTGAACGGACGGCGCCGACACCGTATCGGGCTCGCCCCATTGCAGGAGGATCGACAGTGTCCGCCAATCCCCGATTCATCGATCTCAGCATGCCCATCCACGAGCACTTCCGCTGGCCGGTGGACACCCGCCTCAGGGGCGATCCGGTGGCGGGCGATCAGTACCGGGTCGCCCGGGTGGTGCTGGTGGGCAACGAGTGGTTGTGGGGCGAGGGGCAGTGGGTGGCGGCGCTGAATCCCCACGCGGGCGAGAACGGCGGAAGACCCCCTCGCCGGCCCTCCCCCTTACCCAGGGGGAGATTCAGAGGGGGTTTTTACCGAGGGGGCTTTGCTACCACCCCTCCACCCCGGCCATATCCGGCAGCTCGTGGGCGATGCCCTTGTGGCAGTCGATGCAGGTCAGGCCCTGCTCCTCCAGACCCCGCCGGTGGGCCTCCGCCGCCCGGGGGCTCTGCTGGGTGAAGTCCATGTACTCGAAGTTGTGGCAGTTGCGACACTCCAGCGAGTCGTTGGCCTCCAGCCGCGCCCACTCCCGCTGGGCCATGGTCAGCCGGTGGGCCTCGAATTTCTCGGGGGTGTTGATGGTGCCGAACAGCCAGCCCCACACCTCCTTGGAGGCCTGCATCTTGCGGGCGATCTTATGGGTCCAGTCGTGGGGCACATGGCAGTCCGGGCAGGTGGCCCGCACCCCCGAGCCGTTGGTGAAATGCACGGTGGGTTTCATCTCCTGGTAGGTATTGGCCGACATCTCATGGCAGGAGACGCAGAAACCCTCGGTGTTGGTGGCCTCCAGCGCGGTGTTGAAACCGCCCCAGAACACGATGCCCATGGCGAATCCACCCACTGTCAACGCGCCCAGGCTCAGATGCCGGGCGGGGCTGTTCAGCAGCCGCCAGTAGTACTTGAACCGATCCCACATACGTCCTCCTACTGGTTGCGCTCCGCCTGGCGCCGGATGATGGTGTCCATGTCCTCGAACACGTTGGCCACCCCCGGCTCGGTATCGGTCTGGGGCACGTGGCACTGGGTGCAGAAGTAGCGCCGGGGCGAGACCTCGGCCAGGAACTGCCCGTCCCGGTCCTGATAATGCGTGACGCTCACCATGGGCGCCTGGCTGCGCTCCACCTGGCGGCGACTGTGACAGGACAGGCAGGTGTTGACCTTCAGATCCACCTGGTAATTGTCGATCTCATGGGGAATGGTGGGCGGCTGCATGGGGTAGCTGCGCTGGCGGCTGGTATCGGTGACCTCCACCGGCGGCATCCGCGGCGGCTCGATATCCACCGGGATATCGATGCCCCGGCGTAGCGTCGCCGGGCCGGTGCCCAGTTGCTGGGTGCTGGCCATCGGGCTGGCGAGCCCGATGCTGGCGCCCAGCAGAACGAAAATCGCGAGAGTTCGCATGTTTCCTCCTCAGACGGCGCTGATCTTGACCGCGCACTTCTTGAAATCGGTCTGTTTGGAGATGGGGTCGGTGGCGTCCAGCGTGCATTTGTTGATGAGCTGGGAGGCGTCGAACCAGGGCACGAATACCAGTCCTGGCGGCATCCGGTTACGGCCGCGGGTCTCCACCCGGGTGCGCATGTCGCCCCGCCGGGAGGCTATCACCACATCGTCGCCGCGCCGCAAGCCCAGCCGGTCGGCGTCGTCCGGGTGCATGAACACCACCGCGTTGGGGAAGGAACGATGCAGCTCCGGCACCCGCTGGGTCATGGAACCCGAGTGCCAGTGCTCCAGCACCCGCCCGGTGACCAGCCAGAAGGGGAACTCGTCGTCGGGGGCCTCCGCCGGTGGCTCGTAGGGCACGCCGAAAATCACCGCCTTGCCGTCCGGGTGGCCGTAGAACTGGTAGCCGGTGCCGGCCTCCACGTAGGGGTCGCTGCCCTCGCGGAAGCGCCACAGGGTCTCCTGCCCGTCCACCACCGGCCAGCGAAGGCCCCGCACGGCGTGATAGACGTCGAAAGGCGCCAGATCGTGGGCGTGGCCGCGACCGAAGCTGGCGTATTCCTCGAACAGGCCCTTCTGGAGATAAAACCCGAAGTCCTTG
>JGI12109J20283_10445154_pt1 | contig 30940 bp, 32 predicted proteins | sample ElkSlonscriptome_12_FD_20283 | JGI IMG/M metagenome (IMG submission 20283)
TGGACGGACCCACGGTGGGGGTGGACGTGGGGGCGCGGGCGGGGATCTTCGAGATTGTCGCCCGGCTGGCCCGGGAGGGGCTGGCGATACTGTTGATTTCCGACGAGGTGCCGGAGGTGTACCACCACAGCGATCGGGTGTTGCACATGGCCGATGGGCGGATCAGAGCAGAGTACGATCCGCGCCAATGTGAACTGGTGGAACTGGAGCGGGCGGTGTATGGCTGACGCGTTGCCCGCCATGCCGCCCGCCCGCCGGGGCACCATGAGCAGGCTGTTCCGCAGCCATCCCACCGAGATGTGGCTGACCCTCCTGCTGCTCATGCTCTGCGGCTTCCTGTCGCTCACCACCGAGCAGTTCTTCACGTGGGTGAACGCCTTCGATCTGCTGAACACCAGCGCCGTGGACATCATCTTCGCGGTGGGCCTGCTGGTGGTACTGATCTCCGGCGGCATCGACATCTCGTTCGCGGTGGCGGCCTCGGTGGTGCAATATGTCACCGCCGTGCTGCTGGGCTATCTGGGCGGTGGCAACTGGCTCGTGGGGCTGCTGCTCGCCGGCAGCGTGGGCATCGGCCTCGGCGCCGTCAACGCCGCGCTGATCCACTATTTCCGGATCATCTCCATCGTGGTGACCATTGCCACCTTCAACGTGTTCTTCGGGCTGCTGATGTTCTTTACCCGGGGACGGTCGATTTACACCCTCCCGGACTGGTGGGTGCGGCGGGTGATCCTGTTGGAGCACCAGTCCGCCGACGGCATCTGGGCCGAGCTTCGCCTGCCGGTGCTGGTGATGACGCTCTGCGTGCTGGCCACCTATATCCTGATCCGCCACACCACCATCGGCCGCCAGCTCTATGCCTTCGGCGACAATCCCGAGGGCGCCCGGCGGGTGGGCATCGACACTGCCGCCATGCAGTTCATCGCCTTCGGCTGGCTGGGGCTGATGGCCGGCATCGGCGGGTTGGTGCAGGTCCATTATGCTCAGGAGGTGGTGCCCAACGCCCTCTACGGGCGGGAACTTTTCGTGTTGGCGGCGGTGGTGCTGGGCGGGGCGCGACTCGGCGGCGGGCGCGGTTCGGTGGCCGGTTGCGTGCTGGGGGTGCTGCTCATCGCGGTGACCCGCAACGGGCTGAATCTCCTCGGCATCTCGCCCTACGCCTTCCAGATGATCGTCGGTGCCATCATCCTGCTGGCCATCACCCTGTCCAACGCGCCGCTGGCCCGGCTGTGGGGGCGGCGCGCATGAGTGGTGTGCTCGCCCGTCTGCGGCACCGGCTGGGTGACGAGGCGCTGGGGTTGATGCTCGCGCTTGTCGCGGTGGTGGCGGTGTTCGGGACGCTCTCGCCACGGTTCCTGAGCGTGGCCAATTTCAGCTCCATGGCCTTTCAACTGCCGGAACTGGGCCTCCTCACCCTGGCCATGCTGATGCCCATCATCTCCGGTGGGTTGAATCTGGCAGTGACCTTCACCGCCAACATCGCCGGGCTCGCGCTGGCCTGGGTGCTGCAAGGACTGGGCGGGGCGGAGGCGGGCGTCGTGGTGTTTCTGCTGGGCGTGGGGCTGGCACTGCTGGCGGGCGGGCTGAGCGGATGCGCCATGGGCATGGTGATCGCCTACACCGGGGCACACCCCATCCTGGTGTCCCTGTCCATGATGATTTTCCTGCGTGGGCTCGGCGAGTTTCTCACCCGGGGGGGCGATATCTCGGGCTTCCCTGACTTCATCCACCCCATTGGCCACGGTGCCTGGCTGGGAGTGCCGGTGCCGCTGTGGATCTTTCTCGGGGCGGTGCTGGTCTGGCATCTGCTGTTGAGCCGGCGCCGGCTGGGCTTCATCACCTACATGGTGGGCTCGAATATCGAGGCCACCCGCTACTCGGGGGTGCATACCAGACGCTCGCTGGTATGGATCTACACCCTCTCGGGTCTGATGTGCGCGGTGGCCGGGATCATCATGCTGGCCCGCTTCAACTCGGTGCGGGTGGGGCACGGCGAGTCCTACCTGCTGATCACCGTGCTGGCCTGTTTTCTGGGCGGGGTGAATCCCTTCGGTGGCTTCGGCCGGGTGAGCCAGGTGTTTCTGGCGCTGGTGATCCTGCAACTGCTGTCCTCGGGGCTGAACCTGCTGGGCGCCAACCAGCATCTGGCCACCGCCGTCTGGGGACTGCTGTTGATCGTCGTGGTGGTGCTGCGCTGGCTGGCGCGGCATGAATCCCTGGCAAGACTATTCGGGAGATGACCCATGCAAGGTTTCGGTGTGCATACCGCCATGTGGACCCTGGACTGGACCCCCGCCAACGCCGAACGGGCGGTGGCCGAGGCCAGTAAATACGATATCGACTTCATCGAGATCGCCCTGCTGGACCCGCCCGCGGTGGATGCCGAACACAGCCGTAAGCTGCTGGAGAAGCACGGTCTGCGCTCGGTGTGCTCGCTGGGCCTGCCGGAGGGCTGCTGGCCATCCCGGGATCCGCAGGCGGCGGTGGATTTCCTGAAAGTCGCCGTGGACAGGACCGCCGCCATCGGCTCGGCGGCGTTGAGCGGCGTCACCTACGGCGGCATCGGCGAGCGCACCGGCAAGCCCCCCACCCGGCAGGAACTGGACAACGTGGCCCGGGCGCTCGCCGAGATCGCGGCCTACGCCAAGCAGGCGGGAATCGCCCTCGGCATCGAGCCGGTGAACCGCTACGAGAACCACCTCATCAACACCGGCTGGCAGGCGGCGGCCATGGTGGAGCGGGTGGGCAGCGACAACCTGTTCATCCACCTGGACACCTACCACATGAACATCGAGGAGAAGGGCGCGGCCAACGGCATCCTCGCCGCCCGCGAGCATCTGCGCTACATCCATCTCTCCGAGAGCGACCGGGGCGTGCCGGGGGCCGGCACCTGCGACTGGGACGAGATCCACGCCGCGCTGGCAGCCATCGGCTTCCAAGGGGGGCTTGCCATGGAGAGTTTCATCGAGCTGCCGCCGCAGATCGCCGCTGCGCTGTCGGTGTGGCGTCCAGTGGCCGACAGCGCCGAGGTGGTGATGAAAGAAGGGCTACCGTTTCTGCGCCACAAGGCGTGCCAGTATGGCTTGATTGCCCGGAAATAAAGCGTACCCTTGGCGCCGATCCCTGAAACAATTGACACCGGGTCCGGCGCACTCCGGCATCAACCCGAAACAGACTTTATCTAGACTGGCACCATAGTCGGCCACCCATCAGGAACCCGCTCCGTGAACGCCCAAGCCTTTCTACAACAGGCCAAGACCGACCCCGTGCTCCGCACCGTACTCGCAGAGGTGGGCGGCGATATTCCGATGATTCTGGGACTGGCCCGGGAACTGGGCTTTTCCCTCACCGCTGGCGAGTTGCTCCAGGCCCGGGAGCGGGATCGACGCCGTGACCGGGCCCGGCTGACCACCGCCCGTTGATTCAGGCATCCTGAGGTGGCGCCGTCCGCGCCGCCTCGCACATGGTGCTGGAGAGTACCCCGTAGGTCGCCGTCCAGACCTCGCGCGCCTCGTCGCGGTTTCGATTGTTATGGCGAGTCGGTGACCGTGGATGCGGACGCCGGAGTATATCCAGCATCTTCCAACCCGGCTAAGATGACGAAATCATGACAGTCCCCGGTCGCCCTGGAGCAATGCCCTTGGAACAGGTCTTCGAGGCAGTCCACGAGTCCCTACCCGGCCCCCGCTGGGCGCGGCTTTTCCACCTCACCTGGCCGGCCTACCGGGACTGGTTCCTGGGCGAGGGCCACCGCGCCCGGCCCACCTACCTGGCATCCCGCCGGGCGCTGCGTGAGCACATGCCGGAACTGCTACCCACCTACGAGCGGCTGGTGGCGCTGGCCGGAGGCGGTGATCTGGCGGCGCGGTTTCTCGCCCTGTACGGGCCGCCGGCCTTCGTCAGCGGCTGCTCCCAGGCGGTGTGGCCGGGGCCGAACCCGCTGCTCGTGCGAAACTACGACTACAGCCCCCACCTGTTCGAGGGGGTGATCCTCTCCAGCCACTGGCGGCAACCGGTGATCGCGGTGAGCGATTGCCTGTGGGGGGTGCTGGACGGTATCAACGGCGCGGGGCTGGCGGTATCGCTCACCTTCGGCGGACGCCGGGAGGTGGGCGAGGGTTTCGGCATGCCGCTGATCCTGCGCTACGTGCTGGAGTCCTGCGACACCACCGCGCAGGCAATCTCGGTGCTCCAGCGGGTGCCGAGCCATATGGCCTACAACATCAGCGTGCTGGATGCCCGGGGCGAGCACGCCACGGTCTACACCGGCCCGGACCGTCCGGTGCGGGTGGTGCCGACCCTGGTGGCCACCAACCACCAGGAGACCGTGGCGTGGATGCAGCATGCCCGCGCCACCGCCACCCTGGACCGGGAGCGGGTGCTGCTTGCGCGGCTTCGCGACTGCCCCGACGCCGGACGGCTGATCCACGCCTTTTTGCAGGCGCCGCTGTACTCCACGGCCTACCGGCGGGGCTTCGGCACGCTCTACACCGCGGTCTACGATCCCACCGCCCGGGCCGTGGAATTTCGCTGGCCCAACGGTAGCTGGCGCCAGGCCATCCACGCCTTCCACGAGGGGGTGCTACGGGTGCGCTTTCCCGATCTGGCCGAGAGCGCCTGAGCGAACGCCATCTCCACCGGCATGGGGCTTCGGTGCTAGAATCCGCGCCATGCTGACACTACGCGATCTCACCCTGCAACGGGGGGGCAAGCCCCTGTTGGAACACGTCTCCCTCGCCATCCATCCCGGCCAGCGGGTGGGGCTGGTGGGTGCCAACGGCACCGGTAAATCCAGCCTGTTCGCGCTGCTGCGGGGGCAGATCCACGCCGATCACGGCGATCTGGAACTGCCCGCCCGGATGACGATCGCCCACGTGCTCCAGGAGACCCCGGCACTGCCCACCCCGGCGCTGGACTATGCGCTGGACGGGGATACGGAACTGCGTCGCATCGAGGCCGATCTCGGCAAGGCCGAGGCGGCGGACGACGGCCAGCGCATCGCCGAGTTGCATGCCCGGCTGGAGACCATTGATGGCTACACCACCCGCACCCGCGCCGAGCAGTTGCTGGCTGGCCTTGGCTTTCCGGAGGCGCATTTCCAGCGCCCGGTGGCGGAGTTCTCGGGGGGCTGGCGGATGCGGTTGAATCTGGCCCAGGCGCTCATGTGCCGCTCGGATATGCTACTTCTCGACGAGCCCACCAACCACCTGGATCTGGATGCGGTGCTGTGGCTGGAGCAGTGGTTGCAGGGCTATCCCGGCACGCTGCTGCTGATCTCCCACGACCGGGATTTCCTGGACAATGTGGTGAACCACATCGCCCATATCGAGCACCGGGATCTGACCCTCTACACCGGCAACTACGAGTCCTTCGAGGAGCAGCGTGGCGCCCGGCTGGCCCGTCAGCAGGCCCTGCATGAGCGCCAGCAGCGGGAGATCGACCACCTCATGGGCTTCGTGGAGCGCTTTCGCTACAAGGCCAGCAAGGCCCGCCAGGCCCAGAGCCGGTTGAAGGCGCTGGACCGGATGCAGCGGATCGCGCCGGCCCATGTGGACTCGCCGTTCCACTTTGCCTTCCGCGAGCCGGACAAATTGCCCCAGCAACTCCTCACCCTGGACAAGGTGTCGGTGGGCTACGAGGCCACGCCGATTCTGCACAACGTGGGCGCGGTATTCTCGCCCGGCACCCGGCTGGGCTTGCTCGGCCCCAACGGCGCCGGCAAGTCCACCCTGATCCGCCTGCTGGCCGGGCAACTCGCACCGCTGGGCGGCGAGCGCCGCGAGGGCGTCGGGCTCACGGTGGGCTACTTCGCCCAGCACCAGATGGAGCAACTGCGCCCCGAGTGGAGCCCGGTGGAGCATCTGCAACGGCTGGACCCCGACACCGCCGAGCAGGTCCACCGGGATTTCCTGGGCGGTTTCGATTTTCGCGGTACCAAGGCCACCGACCCGGTGGCGCCGTTCTCGGGGGGCGAGAAGGCGCGTCTTGCACTGGCGTTGCTGGTGTGGCAGAAGCCGAATCTATTGCTTCTCGACGAGCCCACCAACCACCTGGATCTGGAGATGCGCCACGCCCTGAATCTCGCGCTCCAGGATTATCCCGGGGCGCTGGTGGTGGTGTCCCACGACCGCCATCTGCTTCGCACCACTACCGATGTGTTCTGGCTGGTGAGCGACGGTCGGGTGAAGCCCTTCGACGGCGATCTGGACGACTACCGTCAATGGCTCACCGAGACCCGCCGGGAGGCCCGCCGCAATGACACCGACAACGGCGCCTCGGGCGTGGCCGAGCGCCGGATTCGCAAGCGCGAGGAGGCCGAGCAGCGTAACCGGCTGGCGGCGCGGCGCAAGCCCCTGGAGCAGCGATTGCGCAAGCTGGAGAAGGATCTGGAGCGGCTGACCGCGGATCGCGAGACCATCGAGACCGCGCTGGCGGCGCCGGATATCTACGACGACGGCCGCAAGCACGAATTGAAGGCGCTTCTCGACCGGCAGGCCCGGGTGGCGCGGGATCTGGGTAAGGTGGAGGAGGCGTGGATGGAACTCCAGGAGGAGATCGAGGGGCTGGAGCCCTGATACCCCTACCCGGGATCGACGGTCCCGGTTGTCGTTCCATTCTCCAGCCGGTAGGCGCTCACCCGCCAGTCCCGCCCGGCCACCGCCGCCGCCCCCACGTAGCCGGGCGCGGGCTCCAGATGCAGCAGCGTCCAGCGCGCGGCCTCCACGGTATCCCCGTCCATGCTGAGAATGCGTGGCGGTTCGTGGGGATGCATGGTCACTTCGAACTGGCTCAGGGGAAAACTCAGGCCCCGCCCGGTAGCCTTGATGTAGGCTTCCTTGCGGGTCCAACCCAGCAGGAAGGCCCGGGGCCGCTCGGGCTTGTCCAGGCGCAGCAGGGTCAGGGTTTCGTTGGAGGAGAAGAAACGCTGGGTGATGGCCTCGGCGTCGCTCACCTCCCGTAGATACTCCACGTCCACCCCCAGCGGGGCCTTGCAGAAGCCCACCAGTAGCAGTTCCTCGGAGTGGGAGATGTTGAACTCTATCCCCGCCTCCGCCAGCAGCGGCTTGCCCTTCTGGCCGTAGCGAAACCGCACCCGGCCGGGCGCCACCCCGGTGTAGGCGCCCAGCAACTGCCGCAGCAGCCCCCGCGCCACGGTGAAGCGGCGGCGGCTGTGCTCGAACACGAAACGCCGGGCGCGGCGCTGTTCCTCGGCATCCAGCAGCTCATGCAGGGCCGCCACCCGCGCCGGGGGCAGATCCAGCGAGGCCGACCAGAGCTGGATCTCGTCCTCGGCCAGATCCAGGCCCCAGGACGGCAGCTGGTAATCGCGAAATAACGGGGAGTCGATGGCCATGGCGTTGTTCATCCCACCAGCCGGGTGCTAAATTGCCCGATGTGGTCCAGATAGCTTACCAGCCCACCGGGCTCGCGCCACTGGTGGAGTTGATAGGCGGGCGGCTCCAGCACCGAGCCCAGTCGCCCCCGGTCGCTCAGATCCAGCAGCAGGGCATGGGCCACTGACGGGCAGGTACCGGCCAGGGTACCCTGCCAGCGGCGCTGGATATGCCGGTGCAGATGGCCGCAGAGCACCCGTTCCACCTGGGCGTGGCGGGCGATCAGGGCGGCGAATTCCGCCCGCCCGGCGTCGAGGCCGATGCGGTCCATGGCCTGGATGCCGGTGTCGAACGGCGGATGGTGGAGGGCGACGATGGTGGGTCGTTCGGGCTGCTCGGCGAGTCGTGCCGCCAGCCAGTCCAGGCGCGCGGCGCAGAGCTCGCCCCCCACCTTGCCGGGAATCAGGGTATCCAGCACCACCAGCCGCACTGGCAGATCCTCCACCGTGTACTGGATATACTCGCCGGGCGGTGGCAGATAGGGGTGATCCGGGAAGGCCCGGCAGAGTCCGGCGCGATCGTCGTGGTTGCCGGGTTGCAGATACACCGGCATGGGGAGCGGCGCCAGCAGTTCCCGCAGCAGGGCGTAGTCGGCGGGGCTGCCGGTATCCACCAGATCGCCGGTGATCAGCACCGCATCAGGGTGGGGATCCAGGCCGTTCAGATGGGTCACCGCCGTGCGCAGGCAGGCGGCGGTGTCGATAAAAGCATCGGGTTCCTCCCGGGCCTCGATGTGCAGGTCCGAGAGCTGGGCCAGTAGCATGGGTAGGCACTCCTCCACGGGCTGGGGCATTCCAGGGAAAAAAGTTCAGGACGCGGTCTCGGCCTCCGCCCGCAGTCGCTGGATGCGGGGCAGGAACTGCTCGCGCCAGGTCTGTTGGTCCAGCAGCCCCATGTGTTTGTAGCGGATGGTGCCGCTGGCATCCAGCAGATAGGTCTCCGGCACCCCGTATACCCCCAGCGCCAGCGCCAGCTGGCCGTGCTGGTCGAACACATTGAAGGCGAAGGGGTCGCCCAGACTGTTCAGCCAGTGTAGCGCGGCGGCCCGGTCATCGGTGAAATTGATGCCGTAAATCGTGGTGCCGGTCTGGCTGATCTCCAGTAGCAGGGGATGCTCCTGGCGGCAGGGGGCGCACCACGAGGCCCAGACGTTGAGGAGCGCGATCTTGCCGGTGAAATCCGCCGGCCCCAGTTCTCGGTCCGGGTCGGCCAGCGATCCCATCCGGAAGTCCGGCAGTGCCCGGCGCGGGTCGTCGTCGCCGAGGCGGCGGTTCAGCTCCAGGCCCGCCAGTGCGGCGGCCAGCGCCAGGGATAGCAGGATGATCAGGGAACGTATCGAGCGAAACGGACCGGCTGGCACGGCGTGTCAGTCTCCTTCGGCGGTCTCGCGGGCCTCGCGGACCAGGGTTTGCAGGGTCTCCAGATCCACCGCGCCGTCCACCAGCCGCTCGCCGATCACGAAGCTCGGGGTGCCGGTGATGCCCAGATCCTGGGCAAGGCTGTAGTTGCGCTGGAACATGGTCTCGAACCCGGGGTTGTCCATGTCGGCCCGTAGACGCGCCAGATCCAGCCCCAGTTCCCCGGCGATGGTGAGCACCCGGTCCTCGTCCAGCACGCCCTCCACCTGCATCATGGCGTCGTGGAAGGGTTGATACAGCGCCTGCTGACGGGCGGCCAGCGCGGCTTTGGCGGCGAACTCCGAGCCGAGACCCAGGATGGGAAACTCCTTGAACACCACGCGCAACGCCGGATCTTGCTGGCGCAGATCCAGCAGCGCCGGATAGATGCGCCGGCAGAACACGCAATTGTAATCCATGAACTCCACCAGCGTGACATCGCCGTCGGGGTTACCCCCCACCGGGTCGTCGGGATGGCGGAACAGTGCCTCCCGGTGCTCGTCGATCAGCGCCGCCACCCGTGCCGTCTCGGCCTCGGCCTGTTGGGTGCGCCAGCGTTCGATGGCCTCCACCACCACCCCGGGATTGTTCAGCAGGTATTCCCGCACCCGGGCCTCGAAGGTCTCGTCGGTGGTGTCGGCGGTGTCCGGAGGGCTGGTCCCCGTGGCCGCGGCCGGGTCGGTGGGGCAGAGTAGCAGACACGACAGTAGTACGGGAGGCAGGGCGCTGAGGGCGGTCATGGATACTCCGTCGGCGGTGATGACTACGGACGATTCTGGCGGCTGTCCGGGGTGAAGTCCATGGTGGGGGTCGGTTCCAGGGTTCCACCGTGGCGGTTCATGGATGCCGGATTTGCCGAGACGGTCGGTGAATCCTGCTAAGCTTTCCGGGGAACTCAGACCATCCAGCGAGCCAGGGGGTTTTTCATGGGGCGTATCATGTTGTCGCGATGCCTGCCAGTCGTTCTTATGTTCATGTCCGCTCTGCCGATGCCGGTTCTCGGCCAGGCCGAGACGGTATTCACGGCGTAGTTGCTCGGTAGCAATCAGGTACCGCCGGTGGCCAGCCAGGCCGGGGGTACCTGCACGGCGGTGCTGAACGCCGCGGGTAATCTGCTGAATATCGGCTGTACCTATGCCGATCTGGCCCCCGTGCCGCCCCCCGGTGTGATGGGCTCGGTGCATATCCACAACGCACCCGTGGGGGAAAACGGCGGCATCGTTTTCGACCTCACCCCGGCCGTCAACACCATGAGCTTCGGTGCGGCGGATGGCAGTATCGGCTTCGACGGCAGCTTCCAGGCGACGCTGCCGCTGACCCCGGCGCAGGCCGTGGAACTGCGTGCCGGCAGGTACTACGTGAACATGCACACCGTAGCCCATCCCGGCGGCGAGATCCGCGGCCAGCTGGGCTACGTCCAGAGCTTCGAGCCGGTGGCCTTCCAGGCGATACTGCGTGGGCAAAGAGAGGTGCCTCCGGTGCAGACAGACGCCGTCGGTGCCTGTGATGGGTTGTTGAACGCCGCCCGTACCGCTTTCACGCTGACCTGTCAGCACACCCTGAACACCGCCGAACCGGGAGGACATATTCATATCGGCCCGGCGGGGGTCAACGGTGACATCGTCTTCAATCTGCCCGGCCTCGGCGAGAGTCCGCTGCAAACGGTGTGGGGGGTGGTTCCGCCGCTGGCCCCCGGGCGTCCCGCCATCAATCGCCCGCTCAGCCCGGAGATGGTGGCGCATCTGCTGGAAGAACGGCTTTATGTGAACCTGCATTCGGCACTTCATCCCGGCGGTGAACTGCGCGGACAGATTGTCCGTTTGCCCCCCGTGGCCGAGGGTATCCCCACCCTGAGCAGTATGGCCATGCTGTTGCTCGGAGCGATGTGCGCGGGGCTCGGTCTGCTGGCGCTGCGCCGCCGCCAGGGCATGTAACAGGTGTTACAAATCGGACCGGATTCGCAAGATCCGGTTTACATGGCGTTGGTGAAATAGGTCTCAAGGAAGAAAGCTTCCCCCATTCAATCCAGGACCAAGGAATCACACCATGAACACCAGACGCACATTGACGATCCTCGTCGCCGCGACGCTGACCGCCGGCATCACCACCGCCGTTGCCCAGCAGGGTAATTTCGGACCCGGTTTCGGTCCCGGTGGCGGTGGCCAGGGCGGTCGCGGCCAGCCCATGATGTTGCAGGCCGACAGCAACGGCGACGGCCAGATCAGCCAGGTCGAGTTCGACGCCTTCCGTACCGAGCGTCACGAGGCCATGGCGGCCGCCGGACGGCCCATGCGGAACCTGGACAACGCCCCGGCCTTCACCGACATGGACATCGACGGTGACGGCTACATCGTCCCCGACGAGATGCGGGCCTTCCACGCCGAACAGCGTGGCAACATGGGTCCCGGGATGGGGCCGGGCATGGGACGCGGTATGGGTCCCGGGCGCGGCGGTCCGGGGCGCCAGGGCGGCGGTCCGCGGCTCCAGGGTTTCGACACCGATAACGACGGTTATCTGAGCCAGCAGGAGTTCACCGCTGCCCACGAGGCCCGTCAGGCCCAGCGCGCCCAGCAGGGACGGCCCATGGTCAACGCCATGGATCCGGCCGAGCGCTTCGAGCAACTGGACGCCGACGACGACGGTCGCCTGTCGCTGGATGAACTGCGCGCCGGACGCCGTCAGGGCCGGGGTCGCTGGAATTCCTGATGGCCCTGTGACCATGGCGATGCTCGCCTGCCGGTGAGCATCGATCCTCCAACGCCGCCGGGCGGGCTCTGTCCCTCCGGCGGCGTTCATGCGGATGGCGTCGCCGGCCGGGGCAACTCCACCGTCACCCGCAGCCCTCCCAGTTCGGGAGAGGTATCCAGCCACAACTCGCCACCGTACTGCTGGACGATCTCGGTGACGATGGCCAGCCCCAGTCCGTGTCCCTGGCCCCGTTCGTCGGCCCGCTGGCCGCGGCGGGTCAACGTCTCCAGGGTTTCCGGCGCACAGCCCGGGCCATCGTCCTCCACCGCCAGCAGCAACCGCTCCCGGCGGGTCACCGTGACCCGGATCTCGCGCCGGGCGTGCTGGCAGGCGTTGTCCAGCAGATTGCCCAGCAATTCCAGTAGATCGTCCCGATCCCCGGGAAACTGGCTGTCCGGCGGGATTCGCTGCTGGAACCACAGATCCCGCGCCCGGTAGATGCGCCGCAGGGTGTCGACCAGATCGTCCACCTCGGTGATCAGCAGCACCCGCTGCCCCGGCACCGGGGCGCCGGCGATCCGCGCCCGGCGCAGCTCCCGTTCCATGAGCTGGCGGATCGCCTCGCCCTGCTGGCGTAGCAGGCGGCCGTTCTCGCCGGGCAGGTGCTCGGCCAGTTGCAGGATCACCGTGAGCGGGGTCTTCAGGGCATGGGCCAGGTTACCCAATGCATGGCGGGAGCGGGTCAGGCGGGTCTCGGTGAGGGTCAGCAGGCGGTTCAACTCCAGCACCAGCGGGCGGATCTCGCTGGGAGTGTCCGGGTCCAGTTGGCGGATGGCGCCCTCCGACAGCGCCGCCACCTGCCGGCGCGCCGTCTCCAGCGGTCGCAGGCCCCGCACCACGATACGGTGCTGGAGCGCCAGCAGGACGCCCAGCCCGGTGAGGGAAACCAGCACCGCCACCAGCATCAGCCGCCGCAGGCCGGCGCCGAGCGGTGCGATATCCTCGGCCACGGCCACCACCACCGGCTGGTTCTGCAGGGCCACCCGCTGGGTCAATACCAGCAGTTGCTGTTCCCCCGGACCCGGCAGGATCAGGCGTCGTGATTCCCGGTCCGGCGTGGGCAGGGGCAGGTCGGCATCCCACAGGGAGCGCGAGCGCAGCACCTGCTCGCCGGATACCGCCTTGAAATAATGACCGCTGTAGGGTTGCTGATAAATTCGCCCCATGGCATCCGGCGCCAGCCGCAGGGCCAGGGTCCGGTCGAACTGGAGTTCGCTGATCAGCGCCTCCAGATCGTGTTGCAGGCGGGCGGCGACGAAGTTCTCGGTGATGGAGCGCAGGCCCAGCCAGGCCAGCAGCAGCAGGCTCAGCACCAGCAGGGTCAGCACCAGCGCCAGATTCGAGGACAGCCGGGCCCGCAGGGAGGTCACGGACCCTCGCCGAATACATAACCCTGGCCCCGGCGGGTCTGGATACGGTGTTTGCCGAGCTTCTGGCGCAGGCGGTTGATATAGACCTCCAGCACGTTGCTGTCGCGATCGCTGGCGTCGTCGTAGAGGTGTTCGGTGAGGTGGGATTTGGACAGCACCTGGCCGGGGTGCAGCATCAGATAGCGCAGCAGGCGGAACTCGATGCCGGTGAGATCGTGGACCCGGCCGTCGGCATCGTGGACCGTCTGGGTGGACTCGTCCAGGCTGAGACCACCCGCCTCCAGTCGCTCACCGCCGGTGTGGTCATGGCGCCGGCGCAGCAGGGCCTGCAGGCGCACCAGCAGTTCCTCCGGGTGGAAGGGCTTGCCGAGATAATCGTCGGCGCCCGCCCGGAAGCCCTCCACCCGCTCGTACCAGGCGTCGCGGGCGGTGAGGATCAGCACCAGCAGGCCATTGCCCGAGGCCCGCCAGTGGCGCAACACCGCCAGTCCCGGGCGGTCCGGCAGGCCCAGATCCAGGATGGCCGCGTCGAAGATACCCTCCTCGCCCAGGTACTGGCCCTCCACGCCGCCATGACTCACGTCCACCGCGAACCCGGCCCGGGTCAGAAGCCGGCGCAGTTCCTCGCAGAGATCGACATCGTCCTCGATGAGCAACACCCGCATCAGTCGTCGTCCCCGTCCCCGTCCTCGTCCCCGTCCTCGTCCTCGTCCTCGTCCTCGTCCTCGTCCTCGTCCTCGATCTCCCGCTCCAGCAACTCGCCCGTGCGGGCGTCGTACTCCAGGCCCACCAGTCGACCACTATCGTCCAGCCGGTAGATCTCGTAGGCCACCAGTTCGCCGCTGCGGGCATCGTAGTAGTGCTCCAGCACCTGGCCATCGGCGTCCAGCAACTCGATCTCGTAGACCAGTTGCCCGTCGTTGTGGTCGCCGAGTTCCACCTCCAGCACCCGGGCGTCGGGAAGCCGGCGCTGAACCTGTTCGATGATGCGGCTCAGGGCGACGATCTCCCCCCGGTCCCGCAACCGCTTGACCCGTTCGTGATCCAGTTCATCGGCCGCCAGCGGGGCGGCCATGGATAGCGCGAGGAGGGTGGGCAGCGACCAGACCAGGGGGCGAGGCGGTGGGAACATGGGGGATCTCTCGATTCAGGTGCGTTTCCAGCCGGTGATCATGGAGCGAACCAGGTTCTCCCGGTGCAGCAGGCTTTCCCAGAACACCCCGGCGATATGGACGCCCACCAGCACCAAAGTGGCGTTGGCGGCGAATTCGTGGATCTCCTCCAGCGCCTCGATGGCGCCCTCGGGCAGTCCCTTCATCAGCCACACCAGCGGCCCGCGCCAGGCGTCGGCGCCATAGAGCGCCATCCCGCTCAGGGTGGTGAGCAGCAACATCAGCAGCAACACCACGACCATCGCCCCGCCGGCGGGGTTGTGGCCGATATAGCGGGTGGCCTGGCCTCGCAGCACCGCGCCGGTGTAGCGTACCACCGTCAGCGGATCTTTCACGAAATCACCGAAGCGGGCGTGGCGCGGGCCGAGCAGCCCCCAGAGCAGGCGAAAGCCCAGCAACAGCACGATCAGGTAGCCCGCCCAGCTATGTACGCTCATCCACTCACCCTCGGCGAGGTAGGTGGTGAAAAAACTCCCGGCCAGCAGCCAGTGAAAAAAGCGCAGCGCCGGGTCCCAGACGTAAATCCTGGCGGTGTCGGTGGTCATGGTGATGGAATCCCTGGTCTATCCGGTGAAGGGGCGCCGGCCCCATCGGTCGGGGCCGGCGGGCGGGCAGAATCAGTCGTCCATCTCTTCCTTGATCAGTTCACCGGTGTCGGCGGCGTAGTAGATCTCCCAGCGCTTGCCATCCTCGCCGTTGATCTTCACCTCCCAGACTTCCTGGCCGCGCTTGACCTCCTGGTAAGCCTTCACCACCTGGCCGGGATGGGCGGCGGTGGCCCTGGCCACGGCCTCCTCCATGGTCATGGGGGCGGCCAGGGCGAGCTGACTCAGGCCGATCAGGGACAGGGCGAGCAGAAGTTGACGGGTACGCATGACGGTGTGCCTCTTCAGGTTGGTTTCGGTTGGTGGTCAGTGGCTTACCGACCATGGGGCACACTCTAGCGGGGCAAGCTTAAACCAAGCTGAATTTTCCGGGGCGCAAAAAAAACCGGCACCGGCGGGAATTGCCGGTGCCGGTGGGGGTGGCGCGGGTGCTCAGCGGGTGTGACGCGGCCCCCGCTTCAGGGCCAGCATGGCACCCAGTCCCAGCAGACCCGCCAGCAGCAGCATGGCCGTTCCGGACAGGGTGGGAATGGCCACCGGCGCCGCCGTCACCGCTGCCGCCAGACCACTGGCCACAGCGACGATCCGGTTGTCGGCGCCGGTGATATCGCCGGATCCGCCGTCGGTGATGCGAAAGCTCACCGTGGGCACAGTGGTATCGCCCACCTGGGCGCTACCGAAGGTGGCCGGGAAGTCGAACCACTGATAGGTGCCGCCATCGCCCGGGGTGGTGGGGCCGAAGGCCCGGTAGCCGTAGTCGGCGAGGCTATCCAGACCGTGGAAATACAGGGTCATGGAGACATCCCGGCAGGCGGCCTCGAAGGCCAGCAGGCCCAGCGGATAGCTGAAGCCCGGGTCCGCGGGTACCGTGAGGGGGTTGGTGGGATTGGAGATATCCAGGATGTCGATCCGGTCGCCACTGCGGGTGTCGCTCAGGGTGCAGGCGGCATCTCCCGTATCCACGGTGACGGTGCCACCGTCGGCCAGGCTCAGGGAGGCCACCTGCGGCTGGGTAACATCGTCGATGCCATCGCCGTTGCCGTCGCCGAAGTTCGGCGCCGCCGCCTCCTGCGTGGCCGCCACGCCGTCGCGGTCGCGGTCATAGGTGCCGTCGTCGGGCAGGCCGGTGAGGGGTACGTTGCGGGCTCCGGCGTCCACCAGCAGTTGCCGGGTGGCGGCGCTGAACTCCTCGGGGTTACGGTTCAGGCGCAGGTCGAACACCCCGCCGCTGCCGCTGCCGGGCACCGGCTGGCCGAGTACCTTGGTGGCGGCGGCCTCGTCCACCTCGCCGTCGTAGTTGCTGGCGTAGCTCAACCCGTAGAGCACATCGAAGCTGTCATCCGGCAGGATGCCCACCAGGAACACCGCGTAGCGCACGAACTCGCCCTGGGCCGGTTCCAGCCCCGGCCAGCTGGGGGTATCGGCGAAGCGTAGGCCCTCGAAGAAGATATTGTTGATGGTGATATTGATGTGATTGTCGATGTGATAGACGTTGCCGACGGGGTCCGGATCGGGCGTGACGCCCAGGTCGGTGTCCCAGTAGAAGGGCAGTCCATCATCGAAGTTGTCCGGCCCCGGAATGCCCGGGTTGGCGATGAGGTAGGGCAGGGTGACACCCACCGGCAGGAGTCGCGCCGGGGTGTATACCACCACCTGTATCCAGTTGAAGGCGACGTAGTTACAGAGTTGGGTGGCATCCACATAAAGCACCCCGAAGTTCGGCACGAATACCAGCACCAGTTCCGGATCCTCCACGTCCGGGTCGGGCAGATCGGCATCCTCGCAGGCGCCGAGATAATCGCCGTGGGCCAGATGGGCGTCCGCCGCCGGGGCAGCCACGGTGATGGTGTGGGCGTTGTCGGGATTGCCGGGAGGGATATGACAGATGGCCACCTTGCCGCCGTCGTCATCGTCGTCGTCGTGGTCACTCTTGGTGAGCGAACGCAGATCGACGCTGGCTTTGCGTACCGTGGCGGGCTCCTCCACGCCGTCGTCGACGATGGGTTCGCAGATGGGCGCGAAGCGGGCCAGCACCTCGGTGTCGGCGCCGCTTTCCTCGAAGGCGAAGAAGCCGTCGAAGGTCACGTAGCCCTGACCCGCCACTGGCCCGAAGCCCACCCGCTCCAGGGTCAGTTCCACGCCATCGGGCGTGGTGAACAGCACATCGGGCAAGTCATCGGGGAACAGCACGATATCGGCGCTCTCCACCGGATCGTCGGTGTTGGGCTGGTCGATGATGGTGAGTGGGAATTCCGCTAGCTGGGGGTCCACCCCCGCCGGGGTGGTGATGTTGATGAGGGTGTCCAGGCGCACGCCGTCGATCCCGGTGTCCGCCAGCACCGTGCCGTTCTCGTAGCGCAATCGGCCCAGGGAGAACACCGGCCGCTCCTCCCGCGGGCGCGGACCGAATACCACGCCGGTGGGGACCGTCACGTCGAAGCTGCCGCCGCCCATTTCCAGGGAACTGGGAAAGCTGCCCTCGGCGGGTTCGCCCCAGGTGAAGGCATTGGTGCCCACGCCGGTGACGGTGGCGGTATCGGGGGTGGGCGATTCGAAGGTGGAGGTGGTGTTGCCCTGGATCTGGAGAGTGTCGGTGGCCTCCTGGGCCACGGCGCTGGCGCCGATGAGAAGTGTGCCGGCCAGCAGCGGGTAAATCGGTGAAGGTCGCATGATGTAAAGTGTTCCCCCAGGATTGTCGTGAGAAGATCAATCTTGAAAACAAACTTCCCTGTAAAATTTTGTGTCCCCGGTTACTACGCCAGGATAACGGTGGAGTTGGGGGTTTTATTCCGCCACCACGGAGGGACGGGAATAATTCCCGGTGTTCACCGTTAACAAAAGCGCCAACGACTTAACAATCATGCCGTGAACAGACGTATAGTCTGTTGTGAGATTGATTAAAAATATCTCGAAAGCAACATTCTGGGCGGCGGAGGCCGCTCTTATCAGTCCTTCAGCGGGAGTTAGCAACCATGTCCGCGCAACGGCGTCTGCCGATTTACCTGATGCTGGGCCTCGGCCCGGCGCTTCTGGCGATCACCCCGGTCCTGGCCGGTCAGCCCAAAGTCAGCATCTGTCACAACGGCCATACCATCACCGTGGCCGCCCGGGCCGCCCAGGCGCATCTCGATCATGGCGACACCATGGGACCCTGTGGGGCGTCCACCACCACCACCGTGGTGGAGACCCGACAACGCCGGGAGAGCGCCGTGGTGAGCGTGCCGACGGTCACCGAGACCGCCACCACGGTGATTTACGATTATCTGTTCTACCCCGACGCCAACGTCTATTTCGACGCCAGCCGGCAGTTGTACTTCTATCAGCAGGACGGCCGCTGGCTGGAGCAGCAAAGTCTACCGGAGTCGCTTCGCGCCGCCCTCGGCGAGTTCATCAACCTCGACCGTCAGGCCGCCTCGCCCGCGAGTTTCCACCAGGACGTGATCGCCACGCTGGCCCCGGCGGTGACCGCGAGCGACGCGCCGCCGTGGCTACGGGGCGAGGGCGAGACCGTCAGCTATCTGTACTACCCGACGGTGGGCGCCTACTACGATATCCAGCGCGCGCTGTACTTCTATCGCCATGACGATCGCTGGCTGGCGGCGCCCACCGTCACCCCGGAACTGCGCCAGGGGCTCGATCAATTCGTCACCCTGGATATGCGCACCACCGCACCCTACGAATACCACGCTGCCATCAGCGCCAGCTATGGCGGACCGACCACCGCAACGGTGGATCAGGTACCCGGGCAGAGCGGCGTGGACGTTTTCCGCTACCGCTACTATCCCGACAACAACGTCTATTACGACGAGGTCCGGCAGGTGTATTTTCACCAGCAGGGGGAGCAATGGGTGAACACCCCCACCCTGCCCGCCAGTCTTGGCAACGCCCTCGGCGCCTTCCTGGCGGTGACCCTGGACACGCCCGACCCCTATCAGCGCCACCAGACCGTGGTGGATGCCTGGCGAAACGGCGCCGTGACCACCCGCACCAGCAGTTATCAATACCGGTATTTCCCGGAAACGAATGTCTACTACGAACCCACCACGGCGCGTTATCACTATCTCTCGGAGGGGGTCTGGCAGAGTGCCAGCAGCCTACCCCAGGGACTGACGGTGGATCTCGATACGGGCACTACCCTGAATCTGGCCACCGATCAGCCCTATCTCTACCACCGGCAGATCATCCGCCAGTTCGTCCCGGCGGCGTTGGGCGTCACGGGCGCGGCGGCGGTGCAGAGGGTGATCGGTGGGGGAGGCGCCGACGCTGTCCAACAGCGGACCCGGGTGCAAACCCGGGAAGTGGTCGGTGGCCAGGTACGGATTCAGTCCGAGGTGCGCACCAGTACCCGGACTCAACTCAGGCGCAATCCCGGCCACGGGCAGGGCGGCAGGGGGAAAGGCAGGGGCAAGGGTAAGGGTAAGGGCAAGGGCAAATGATCACCCGCCAGCGAGCCGAGTTCCGAGCCCGGCGTCTGGCCAGGCATCATCGGTATCAGGCACTATCGATGTCGGAGCCCCGGCGCCCGCACCGTCGTGATCGGACAACACCCGGGAGCCGGAGCTTCGCAACCATAGATCACGAGCAAAAGTAAGGAGAGCCCATGAAACCGCAATATCTACTGGGTCTGTGCTGCCTGATCCTGATCCTGATGCTGAGCGTGGCCCAGGCCGCCGACTATTATGTGGATGTGGACAATCAGACGGGATTCACCATCGTGTACCTGTATGTCAGTCCCGGAAAATCCCAGTCCTGGGAGGAAGATGTGCTGGGTAACGATGTCCTGCACAGCGGGCAGAGCTACCGGGTGAATCTCCGCGGCTATGCCAGCCCGGTGTTCGACATCCGGCTGGTGGATGAGGACGGCGATACCTATACCTTCTGGAATGTGGACGTGAGCCGCCAGGATCTGATGGTTACCCTGGACCATATGGACTGAGCGGGGGCGTCACCCGCTTCCCGGCAGGGTCGATACCATGACCGACCCTGTCCGGCACCGTTGTATGGCTCATTCCCCGGAACGGGCCTCGGCCACCAGCCGCTCCAGGGTGGCCAGGTCGGTGGCCCCGCGCACGATCTCGCCGCCGACGATGAAAGTGGGCGTGCCGTTGACGGCCAGGGTCTGGGCCAGGGAGAGATTGCGGGCCAGGGTCTGCTGGACCACCGGGTCCTGCATATCCGCCTGGAGTTGCGCCACGTCCAGCCCCACCTCCCCGGCGATATCCAACACCTGGGCCTCGTCCAGGCGCTGGTCGGTGCTCATCATGGCATCGTGGAACGACTCGTAGAGCCCCTGCTGCTGGGCCGCCAGCGCGGCCTGGGAGGCGTATACCGAGCCCGCACCCAGCACCGGGAATTCCTTGAAGACCACCCGCAGTCGATCATCCCCGGCCAGCAGTTCCTCCACCAGCGGATGCACCTGCCGGCAGAAGCCGCAGTTGTAGTCCATAAACTCCACCAGGGTCACGTCGCCATCGGGATTGCCGAGCACCGGATCGCCGGGCGCGTTCAGCAGTTCCTCGCGGCGCTCCTCCAGCGCCGCCGCCGCCGCCAGTGCCTCGGCCTCGGCCTGCTGGGTCTGCCAGCGCTGAATGGCCTCCACCACCACTTCCGGATGGCGCAGCAGGTAATCGCGGATATAGTCGTCCAGGGCCTGTTGATCGGTGGGCATCTCGGCGGGCGGCGTGGGCTGCTGGGCCCAGCCCACGGTGCCTAGCAAGAGGCAGAGAATCGGCAGGAGGTGACGGATCGGTGCATACACGGGATGTTTCTCCTCGGGTTGTGGTACGGAGCCGATGGGATCGGCGGGCAGTATATTCTGGGATGCGACAGCTCCGGGCCGGTTCCAGGTCGGGGTTTCGACAGGTCTGGTCAGTGGAGAGGGGATGGGAGAGAATACGGATACCCTCCCCGCAATGCCGGATGTATTGTTCCGGCTCGCCCGCTGGCGATGTTCTGCTGATCTGGATTGATTCAATGATACGCACCGCTGTCTCACCATTGCTGTTCGCCGCTCTGCTGGTTCTGGTACTGCTGGCGATCATCGGCGCCAGCATGCTCGCCCGCCAGAGCGCTTCCACGGCGGCCACCGGCATCGTCGCCGAACGGATGGCCTACATGGAGATGCTGGAGGATCACAGTGAACTTATGGGGGCCATGGTGACGGGCACCATGGCCCCGGACCCACAACGGCTGGCGGCGAGCGCGGTGCAGTTGGCCGATGCCAGCCCGCGTCTGCTGGAACTGTTTCCCCGGGGTAGTCGCGATGAGTTATCCAGCGCGCTGGCGGTGGTGTGGGCCAACTGGCCGGAGTTTTTGCGCCAGCAGCGGCGCTTCGAGGTGGCCAGCGAGGCGTTGCTGGCGGCCACCCGCGACGGCGAGGCGACGCTGATTCGTGATCGTTACTGGGAGCTGATGGCCACCTGCCGGGATTGTCACCGGGGTTTCCGGCGACGCTACTGAAGGGTCGGTGCGGCCCCGGCGAGGTGACCGAAATGGTCCATCGGTGGCAAAAAATCCAGGGTTTTTTGTGAATTTTTCATAAACTTAACTTTTGTTGACGGGTCCTGGTCGCGAACTTAACATACCATTCTGGTAGAGATCTAAAACAATACGGAGTATGGGGTATGCTAGCGGATGAGGATGTCTTGGCTCTGGCTCCACGGATTTCCTACCGACCACGGCAGGAACGTTACCTGGGAGACGCCGTCACGGTCGGTCTGGAGGATATCCCGCCCGCCGACCTCGCCAGACTGCGTACCCTCTACGAGTTTCTCTCGGATCTGTTTTTCCAGTTGAACAACGCCTTCACCCGCAATCGGATGGACAACGCCGCCACCGGGGATTATCTCCAGCGCGTCGGTTACCGGCGAATCTTTGCCGGCATCAATGAGCTGGGCAGCGAACTCACCCCCGACGCGGCTTCCCCGACGCTACGCAAGGTCTACCACGATGTCCGCGCCGGTAGCCTCTCGGCGTTGATCATGCACGCCGACGCACTGGTGGCCGGCGAGGGGGAGGAGGCCGATATGGAGCGGCTGTACTTGCTCAGCCGCGACCACCTGAAGATCATGCGCAACGGTATCCCCGATCTGGATCCGGATGGCTACCGCCAGGACCTGGAGGAGCGCCAGCACGGCATCGACCTGTTCCGCCAGAAGTGGGACGGCGCCGAGTACCGGCTGGCGGATCAATCGCGTTCGGTGCGGGTGGAGTTCCACTGCCGGGTGCAGGGCTCCATCTCCGAGTGCTGCATGGAATTCGCGGCGCTGGACCGGGTGATCTACAACCTGGTCAACAATGCCGCCCGCTACACCGAGGACGGGGTCACCTCCCTCAGCATCGTGCCGTTGGACAACGCCGCCGATACCAACCTGCGCTTTGTCGTGGCCAATCGCATCAGCGACGAGCAGCGGCGCCGGTTGGAGGAACGGTTTGGCGATCAGCTGGAGCGGATCTTCCACGGCGGCTTCACCACCGGCGGCCACGGGCTGGGCCTACGGATTTGCGGCGACGTGGTGACCCACGGCTACGACCTGTTCAGCCTCGACGAGGCGCTGGAGGGTGGCTATCTGGGGGTACGGCTGCTGGATGACCGGTTCGTGGTGTGGTTCCACTGGCCCGGTCATCTGCAGCAGTGAGTCTGGCGGTGGCCTACTACCGGCGACGCACCGACGGCGGCGGCGGCACGAAACGCTCATCCCGGCGGTAACGGGCCGGCTCCTCCCAGAACCGGTTATCCGGATAGCCGCACTCGCCGATGCCCCGCTCGCACAGCGTCTCCGGCCATTCGTATTTCAGGAATATCCGGCTCAGGGGCTGGCGCTCGGGGATGAATCGCACCAGCCGGCTGGGATCGTAGCGCGCCTCGCCGTGGCCGGTGCCGGGCAGCGGCGCCGATTGCGGGGCTGCCGCCCGATCCTTGCCGGACTCCCGCTGGCCATAGGCCTGCACCGGCGGGCGTGCGCGCTCCCGGTAGGCCGCCAGCGCGATCACGCCCATGGCGGAATAATCCCCCCAGCGGCCCGCGTAGGAATCCGGTGCATCGGTGAAATAGAACTCGTTGATCCGGTCCCGGGCGCTGCGCCAGCCCCGGTAGCTGGCCCGCTGATGGGGCTCCAGCACGTACATCCGCTCCTCCGGGGCGAGTTCCGAGCGGTCCCCGGAGAGGATATTGCGCCCGTCCACGGCGATCACCAGTCCCACCCGGAAGGGGTTCGGGTTCTCCACCTGGATGCTATAGGCCAGGCTCTGGCGGGCTTCCAGATAGGCCCGCCGGGTGAGGGCGCCCTCGCCCCGGCGCAGCGGATACTGGGGCAGGCGCCGGCCGTACTCGTCGACGATCTCCACCCGCACCGGCGTCTCGATCCGCCGCGGCGGCCAGTCTTTGTCGGGGTAATACCGCTCGTCCACCCGGTACTCGGCCAGCACCGGGGTGGCGGACAGCAGCGTCATCCCCAGCAGGCCCCCCAGCAGGCGGCGCATCATCGTGATAGTGTTCATGGTCGGTTGTCCTCATGGTCGGTTGACTGGATACTTGTCGGTGGTTATCAGGCTAGGATTGCCCGGGTGAACCGGGACTGAACGCGATGGGCTTTGCGGGATTCAACGACGGACGCCGGAAAACGGGGTCAAGTCCTTGCCGGGCGGGGGATTCAGGGCCGATTCAGCTTATCCCTGGCACACTGTCGGACACTAGGATAAGCCTCACTGGATTAGCGGATATGACGATGCGAAAACTGAATTCCATGGCGCTGGCGATGCTGCTGGGCGCCTCCATCGGTCTCACCACCGGCGATGCGCTGGCCCAGGCCATCAGCCCCGACGCCGCTGCCGGCATCGCCGCCCAGGCCACTGGCGGGCGGGTGCTGGGGGTGAACCTGAGCGGCGCGGTCTACGTGGTGCGGGTGTTGCTGCCCAACGGCGTGGTGCGCGATGTGGCCGTCGACGCCAATACCGGCGCGGTGCGCTAGGAGATGCCGCCATGCGGGTGCTGGTGATCGAGGACGAGGATAACCTGCGCGAGCAGGTGGTGGCGCGCCTGCGCGAGGTGGGCTACGCGGTGGACGCCACCGGTAGTGGTACCGAGGGAAAGTACCTGGGCACCGAGTTTCCCGTGGATGTGGCGGTGGTGGATCTGGGGCTGCCGGATCTGGGTGGCATCCAGGTGATCCGCGGCCTGCGCGAGGCCGGGCGGCGTTTTCCCATCCTGATCCTCACCGCCCGCGGCCGCTGGCAGGACAAGGTGGAGGGGTTGGAGGCCGGCGCCGACGATTATCTGGTGAAGCCCTTCCACATGGAGGAACTGCTGGCGCGCCTGAGAGCTCTGGTGCGCCGGGCCGGGGGCTGGAGCGACTCGCGGCTGCGCTGCGAGCCGGTGGTGCTGGACACTGGCGCTCAGACGCTGACCGTGTCGGATGCCCCGGTGGAACTCACCGCCTACGAGTACAAACTCCTGGAATACCTGATGCTCCACGCCGGTGAGGTGGTCTCCAAGGCCGAACTCACCGAGCATCTCTACGAGGAGGACATGGACCGGGACAGCAACGTGCTGGAGGTGCTGGTGGGGAGGCTGCGCCGCAAGCTGGATCCGGAGCGGGTGCTGAACCCCATCGACACCCTGCGCGGCCGCGGCTACCGGTTTCGCCTGCCTCGTACCGGCTGAGCGGCCATGCTGTCGCTGAACGCCCGCCTGCTGCTGGCCGCGAGTGTGGTGCTGCTGGGCTTTTTCGGGCTCACCGGCTATGCGCTGGACCGGGCTTTCCGGGACAGCGCGCTGGTGGCGGTGCGGGATCGCTTGCAGGCCCAGGTCTACATGCTGCTGGGGGCGGCGGATTTCACCGACAGCGGACGGCTGGTGTTGCCCAATGGTTTGCCCGAGGCGCGCTTCTCCACCCCCGGCTCCGGGCTCTACGCCGGGGTGGTGGACGACGCGGGCGATACCGTCTGGCGCTCCCTGTCCATGCTGGGCATGGACCCGGTGCGGCTGCCGGTGATCGCCCCGCCGGGGCAGGCGGTGTTCAGCGACCTGCCGGGCTACGAAGCCGGGCCGCTGCTGCTGCTGAATTTCACCGTGCTGTGGGAGCGCCCCGGCGAGCAGCGGCGCCGCTACACCTTCTGGGTGGCCGAGGACCGGCAGGTGTTCAGCCAGCAGGTGGACGGTTTCCGGCGCAGCCTCGGCGGCTGGTTGCTGGCCGCCGCGCTGGTGCTGCTCACCGCCCAGACCCTGATCCTGCGCTGGAGCCTGCGGCCTCTCAGGCGGGTGGCGCAGCAGGTACGGGAGATCGAGAGCGGCGCCCGGGCGGGTCTCGACGGTCCCTACCCGGCGGAGCTGCGCCCCCTCACCGATAATCTCAACACCCTGATCCACCACAGTCGCGGGTTGCTGGAGCGCTACCGCAACGCCCTCGGCGACCTGGCCCACAGCCTCAAGACCCCGCTGGCGGTGTTGCAAGGGGCGGTGGACGATTGCCAGGACCGGAGCTTCCGCCAGCTGCTGGACGAGCAGGTGGGGCGGATGCACCAGACCGTGGATTATCAACTGCAACGGGCGGCGGCCTCCGGGCGCACCGCCCTCACCGCCCCGGTGCCGGTGGCGCCGGTGGTGGACAAGGTGCTGAACTCGCTCGCCAAGGTCTACGCCGACAAGCAACTCCAGCAGTTCGCCGAGGTGACACCCGATCTCAGCGCCCGGGTGGACGAGGGCGATCTGCTGGAGATCCTCGGCAACCTCACGGACAACGCCTGCAAGTGGGCGAGCAGTCGGGTGACGGTGCGGGCCAGCAGCCTGGACGGGCGGCTGGTGCTGGAGGTGCTGGACGACGGCCCCGGCATCCCGGCGGCCCGGCGGCGGGCGTTGATGGCGCGGGGGCAGCGGGCCGACAGCCAGATGGAGGGGCAGGGCATCGGCCTTGCGGTGGTGCGCGAACTGGTGGAGGAGATCTATCAGGGGAGCCTCCAGATCCTCGACGGGCCGGGCGCCCGGGTGCGCGCCGAACTGCATGCCTGAGGCGCTATCCGGCATCCGCAATATCCCATAGCTGGTTAAATTTTCTGGCGATAATGCGTTTTGGGGTCAGCTCTGTTACAATAATGCTGCGACTGCAACATAGAAGGATTATTCCATGAACAAATCCGCAACCACCGAGCCCATGACCAGTCCCTTTGCCCATGGTCTGCGCGGCTACTACCTCGAGGATCTCCACGAGGGTATGTCCACCGCCTACGCCAAGACCCTCACCGAGGCGGACGTGGTGATCTTCGCCGGCATCACCGGCGACAACAACCCCATGCACATCAACGAGGAATTCGCCACCGAGACCATGTTCAAGGGGCGTATCGTCCACGGTATGCTGACCTCCAGCCTGATCTCCACGGTGATCGGTACCCGCCTGCCCGGTCCCGGCTGCATCTACCTGGATCAGCAACTGAAGTTCACCGCCCCGGTGGCCATCGGTGACACCGTCACCGCCACCGCCACGGTGCTGGAGATCATCCCCGAGCGTCGGCGGGTGATCATGAAGACCGTCTGCACCGTCCAGGGCAAGGTGGTGGTGGACGGCGTGGCGACCATCAAGGTCGACAGCCGCGAGAAGAAATAAACCATTCCGGGGCGATTCCGCGCCCTGAGATACCACCAGCCGCGTCTCCCCTTCGTCAGCGAAGCGGAGACGCGGTTGTGTTTTGGTGACACCACCCCGTCGCGGCTTCCGTGGTCCCCTGACAAAATCCCTCAGTCCGCCAGCGCCGCCAGGGTATCGGGGTCGGCGTCGCCGGCCCCGGTCTGCACCCGCCACAGCGCCGCATAGGGACCGTCCAGCCGGATCAGTTTCCGGTGGGTGCCCTGCTGGATGATCCGCCCGCCCTCCAGCACCACGATCCGGTCCGCGTGGACAATCGTGGAGAGGCGATGGGCGATCATCAGCACCGTGCGTCCCCGGGCGAGCCGCCCCAGCGAGCGCTGGATGGCGGCCTCGGTCTCGTTGTCCACCGCCGAGGTGGCCTCGTCCAGCACCAGGATGGGCGGGTCCTTCAGCACCGCCCGGGCGATGGACAACCGCTGGCGCTGACCGCCGGAGAGTTTCTGGCCGCGCTCGCCCACCACGGTGTCGTAACCCCGGGGCAGGCGCAGGATGAATTCCTCGGCCTCCGCCACCCGCGCCGCCTCGCGGATCTCCCCGTCCCGGGCGGTGGGGCGCCCGTAGCCGATATTCTCCCGCACCGTGCCGTGGAACAGGAACACATCCTGGCTCACCAGCCCGATTGAGCGGCGCAGCGAGCGCAGCTCCAGATCCCGCAGATCCCGCCCGTCCAGCAGGATGCGCCCCTCATCGGGCTCGTGGAAGCGCAGCAGCAGTTTGGTGAGGGTGCTCTTGCCGGAGCCGGTCTGGCCCACCAGCGCCACGGTCTGGCCGGATTCGATGGCCAGATCCACCTCCCGCACCACCGGCGGACCCTCACCATAGCCGAAACTCACCCCTTCAAAGCGAATCTCGCCCCGCACCGCGTGGGGCGCCAGCCGTGTCTCGCCGGAGCGGATCCCGATGGGCGTTTCCAGCAGATCCAGGATTCGCCGGGTGGAGGCCATGGCCCGCTCGTAGAGATCCACGGTCCGGGCCAGTTCGGTGAGGGGCCAGAGTAGCCGCTGGGTGAGGAACACCAGCAGCCCGTAGGCCCCCACCGCCAGATTGCCGTTCAGGGTCATGACTCCTCCCACCACGAAGGTGCAGAGAAACCCCGACAGGATCGCCATGCGGATGATGGGAATGAACGCCGAACTCACCGCGATGGCGCGCCGGTTGGCCTCCCGGTAGGCCTCGCTGTCGGCCCGCAGCCGGGTAAGCTCGGCGTCCTCGGCGGTGAAGCTCTTGATGGTGGCGATGCCGCCGAGATTATTGGCCAGTCGACCGCCCAGCAGTGCCACCCGCTCGCGCACTGCCGAGTACAGCGGCGCCGCCCGGCGCTGGAAGAAGAACGCCCCCCACAGGATCACCGGCACCGGGGTGAAGGCCAGCAGCGCGATGAGCGGCGAGAGCAGGAAGAACACGCCCCCCACCGCCAGCACCGTGGTGAGCACCTGCACGATGTCGTTGGCGCCGCCGTCCAGAAACCGCTCCAGTTGATTGATATCGTCGTTGAGGATGGCGGTGAGCCCGCCGCTGCTGCGGTCCTCGAAATAGCTCAGATCCAGGTTCTGCACATGGGCGTAAGTCTCCAGCCGTAGATCGTGCTGGAGGTTCTGGGCGAGGTTTCGCCAGAGCACCAGGTACAGGTACTCGAACAGCGACTCACCGGCCCAGATCAGCAAGGTGAGCCCGCCCAGCACGAAGATCTGGTGGCGCGGCTCGACGAGCCCGAGTCCGGCCAGGAACGACTGCTCCTGGTTCACCACCACGTCGATGGCGATGCCGATGAGAATCTCCGGGGCGATATCGAAGAGCTTGTTGGCCACCGAGCAGAGGGTGGCCGTGATCACCCGCGAACGGTAGCCGCGGGCGTGGCGCAGCAGGCGCAGGATCGGGGCGGGGGAGCGGGTCATGAAGTCTCCGGGCGGGGTGGAGGCAGGGGCGGTGCGGGTCAGTGGATGGACCCCCGGATGCCGGGAACCGTTGCAGAGTTTGCCGTGATGAGCGGCGGTCATTGTAAGCCTTGCATCCGGGAGTCGGCACCGTGGTGGCCGGGAGATGACCGGTGATGTTCTTCAGAATTCTGATTTATAAACATTTTATTATGATTCCAGAATTTCCGACAGACTGGCATGGTCTCTGAAACAGGGCCTGAACGGTTTAGCTTCGGTCCAATTCCAACCAGGGATATATCCATGACAATGCCGTTCAGTCCATCCATCGCGTCCTCCACCATCACCGGCTCGCGGATCCGCACCGGCACGGCGATGGAGGCCACCCGATGATCAACTACGAGAACTTTTTCACCTACGAGTACTGGCAGTACGAGGTCGTCCGCCACGCCTTCGGGCTGACCGCGGCGGTGTTCGCCGCCTCGCTGGTCTATTTTGCCATGACCACCCGCACCGTGTTGCCGCGGTTCCGTACCAGTTCGGCCATCTCGGCGGTGGTGATGGTGTCGGCGGCCATCGAGATCGGCACCCTGTGGCTGCTCTGGAACCAGGCGTTCAGCTACGACATCACCACCGGCACCGTCAGTCGGGTACAGGGGCAGGTATTCAGTAACGGTTATCGCTACGCCAACTGGTTGATCGATGTGCCCATGCTGCTCACCCAGTTCCTGGTGATCCTGGGCTTCAGCGGCAGCGCGTTTTTCCAGCGCTGGTGGAAACTCACCCTGGCCGGGGCGTTGATGATCATCACCGGTTATATCGGTCAGTACTTCGAGCCCCAGGTGGCGGGTTTCAGCGACGCCTCGGGAGCCGGTTTCTGGATCTGGGGCATCATCAGCTGGTTGATCTTCTTCTATCTGCTGTATGCCGTGCGCACGGCCTACCGGGACGGGTTGAACAATCTCGACCCGCGGGTACAGCCCACCATGACCCGGGCCTGGCAGATCCTGTTCTGGTCCTGGTGGCTCTACGGGTTCGCCTATCTGGTGCCGGGCATCCCGGGCTTGAACGATATGCCCACTTTCGTGCTGGTGCGACAGCTCATGTACACGGTGGCCGATATCGTCTCCAAGACCGTATTCGGGGTGGTGTTGACCATGGTGGCCTCCCAGCAGAGCGCGGTGGAGGATCCCCGCTACGCCAAGGGTGAACCCGACTAGTTCCGCCCCTGCATCGCGGTGTATCGCCCCCGTGGCGGGGGCGATACACCGTCGACACCGGCAGGCGATCCTCAATCGCCGTGGGCGTAAGAGGCATTGATTTTACCCGCCAGGTTCTCGAATACCTCCAGATCCTTTACCGGCATCTCCTCGCGCCAGCGCTCGTCGAGTTTGATGCTCTGGCCGTGATCGTCGTAGTAGCTCTGCTGCTGGGTGGCGGGTCGATGGATATCATCGGAGGTGCTGCTGTGGCGATGCTGGTGGGCGATGTAATGCGTGCCCTTGTTGCCACCGAGGGTGTGGTGCTCGTGCAGCCAGTAATTCACCATCGCCGGCTCGAAGGATAGGTCCAGCACCCGGCAGATGTGTTTGACGGTGGCCAGCGGCGAGGCAGCCAGCCTCTCGTAGGCGATCCGTACCCGATGCTGGGGATCGAAATCCGCGTACAGCCGTTCCAGTTCCGTCATCCGCGTCATCCAGCGACTGGTGTATTCCGCCGTCGGAACCTCTGGATCCTTGCGGCGAAAGGAGTTGATCACGGCCCGGCCGTCCCGGGTCACCAGTACCAGATAGGGCGAGGCGCTGCGCCAGTCACGCCTGTCGGCGAGCCGGCTGTGCAGCCAGGGCAGGCTCTTGCTGGCGTCGAACAGGGCGTCGGCGTCGATGCGCCCGAACAGTTCGGTGTAAAGTCCGGGATGGCGACGGCCCAGCCGCGACAGCCTACCCCGCAGACCTCTGGCCGGCCAGTAGCGCCGGATGAGTTCATCCATGAAGGGCTGGGTCCAGAGGTGGCAGTGGCGACCGCAGAACCGACAGGGCGCACCGTCGCTCTCCCGCAACCGACCGGGCAGGCCGAAGATCTCGCCGATGGCGAAACCCCGGGAATGGCTGCCCAGGATCAGGTTGAGGAGCGTGGTACCTCCTCGGCCGGTACCGGCCGTAAATACAACTTTCCGCTCGCTCACAATGTTTCTCCAGATACTCGGGGGGGAATGGCCGCGCTATGCGTCCCCGTCCTCAGGGACGGGATCTCGGGTGCGGGCGCAGAAATCGTGCCATGCCCCTGTATCCGGAGGGTGTGGTCCGCCGGTCGCCCGGCGGGGTCGTGACCTACAGCGCCTCCTCCACCAGCCGGACCTCGGCGCTGGCGCTGAGGCCGCGTCCGTCGATCACCGTTATCCGCGCGAACCCCGCCCCGTCGGGGGTCCAGAAGGCCTGCCGACGGCGCCGCGAGGTGGTGGCCACCGGCTCGCCGTTCACCAGCCAGCGCAGCGGTCTTTCCCCGCCATCGGCCAGCAGCGGCAGGGGCTCCAGCGTCCCCGCCCTGCGGGCCAGTTCCACCCGCGAGCCGTCCACCGGAAAGCTGATGGTGAGCGCCGGCTGAAGGCTCTGGCGGCCCGGGGCGTGCAGCCGGCGTAGTGGCGGTGGCAGTTCCGCGTTGGCCACCCGGATCACCCCGGGCGGCGGCGGGGGCGTGGATCGGCGGGGTAGCGGCAGGGCATCGAACACCTGGAACAGCAC
>JGI12109J20283_12351555_pt1 | contig 30896 bp, 21 predicted proteins | sample ElkSlonscriptome_12_FD_20283 | JGI IMG/M metagenome (IMG submission 20283)
CGGCCACACACCGGCTGAAGCCGGGACTCCTGGGGCGCTGTCCGGTGTCGCAGGGCACCCGGCATGCCGTGGGACCGACGCGAATCATCTTTTCAGACAGTCTCTTAGTTCTTTGTTCTCTGTTCTTTGTTCTCTGTTCTTTGTTCTCTGTTCTTTGTAATGAGTCGTGAACGCTATGGAATGGCTTGAACTGAGTGTTGCGGTTGACCATGAAGCGGCTGAGTCGGTCGCGGAACTGCTGGCCCGGTATGGCTATGGCAGTGGCGTGGTCATGGAACCGGCCTGGACGCCGGGCGAAGAGGGGCCGGAGTTTACGATTGATCCGGCTCGACCGGTAATCCTACGCACCTACCTGCCCCTGGATGCGCAGGTGGTCGAAACCCGCCGGCAGATTGAGCAGGCACTCTGGCATCTGGGGCAGATGCGGCCGGTTGGTCCGCTCGAAACCCGCGCACTGGCCGATGAAGACTGGGAAAACGCCTGGAAGCAGCACTACCAGGTGCAGCGCATCGGTGAGCGCACAGTTATTGTCCCCTCCTGGCTAGAATACACGCCCCAACCCGATGACATTGTTCTGCAACTTGATCCGGGCATGGCCTTCGGCACCGGGCTGCACCCTACAACCCAACTCTGTTTACGTCAACTGGAACACCTGGCTCGTCCGGGACAATCCACGCTGGACCTGGGCACCGGCAGCGGCATTCTGGCGATTGCGGCAGCAAAGCTGGGTGCGGCACCCATTCTGGCCCTCGACAATGATCCGATTGCGGTGCAGGTTGCCGGGGCCAATGTCACGCGCAACGCTGTCGCGCAAACGGTGCAGGTGGCGCTGGGTAGCCTGGGTGCCGGGCAACAGATGGGGCACTGGCTCGGCAGCACATGGCAACCGCAACCTGACGAACAGCCGAATGTAGCTGCCCCCCAAAATCCCCTTCCGCTCCTCTCCGCCCCATTTGATCTTATCTGCGCCAACTTAATTGCCAAAGTTCTGATCATCCTGGCCCACGATCTGGCAACAGCTCTTGCGCCTGGTGGTATACTCCTGAGCAGTGGCATCATTCTGGAGCGCGAGGCGGACGTTGCCCGCGCCCTGGCCGAGGTCGGGCTAATCCCGCAAGAACGCCGGCAGGAGGGCGAATGGGTTGCGCTGGTACACACGCGCGAAATGTGATGCATAACGATATGAACGATATGAACGACATGCGGCAGCACTCCAGAGGGTTATACCTACAAACCGGAACTATATGAATCACAAAATGTTCGTTGTACAACATCCTGTCATCATTAACAGGAGGTGTTAAAGTTGCCATAAGAACATCTGAGCCGACGATCAATATCCTTATCTTCGTATTTTGACGAAGCAAAAGTACGCACGATGATGCATATCACTGATCAAATCAGTATGTGTGAACAATTCTTCATCTGTCAATATTGTAAATGGCACCCATCTTGCTTATCTCTGCGGCAGTGCTACAATTACGTTGTGCAACCTGCTGCCGGGTTCACTGAGAAATCACGCAATTACTCTTTTGAACCGTTCGACATTCGTATATTTATTTAGATAACGAGAGTGCCATGCTCATAAAAACACAGCCTCCAAAAACCAGAAGTATCTGTATGACCACCGAGACTCTCTATCCTCTGCTAACCGAACGGCGCATCGTTACTCCAATTTGGGGGGGGAAGCGCCTTGCCGAGTGGCTGCATCTGCCGGAGCCGCGCCCCACGCAACTGGGTGAAACATGGCAGGTCTTCGATGCCAATGTTATCACGAATGGGGCACTGGAAGGGCAGACGCTGGCGCAGGTTGCACAGCAGTACGGCACGCAACTGGTCGGCACGCGTACAATTGACCGTTATGGCGCGGATTTTCCCCTGCTCGCCAAATTCCTTGACGCCGGTGACCGGCTCTCAATCCAGGTACATCCCAATGATGCCTATGCCCACTCGCACGCCCCGGAAACGGGCTTTCACGGCAAAACCGAGGCATGGTACATTCTTGATGCCGCGCCCGGCGCCGGCGTGATCCATGGACTGAAGCGTCCCAGCAGCCGCGCCGAGTTTGCCCAGGCGGTACGCAACGAGGCGCTTGAACCACTGCTACAGCGCATTCCTGTGAAGAAGGGCGATGTTATCCTGGTGCCCGCCGGAACCCTGCATGCGATTGAAGCCGGCATTATGCTGTTCGAGATCCAGGAAAAATCCGACCTGACTTACCGCGTTTATGATTATGGTCGCCGCGATCCGAAAACCGGACAGACGCGCACGCTGCACCTGGAAGATGCCCTGGCTGTCTGTCGCTTCGGGCCGTCGCCAACCCCCAAGATGACCCCGCTGCCGCTGGAACCGGATGTGCGCACCCTGCTGGTTGCCTGCCCCTTCTTCGCCCTGGAGCACTGGAACCTCCGAGCAGCGCGTAGTTTCGCCATTGCGCCTGAGAGCTTTGAGATTCTGACGGTGGTTGCGGGTGAGGTAACAGTCAGTTGGGACGATGGCGCAGTAACGCTAAAGTGTGGCGAGTCGGTTGTTCTGCCGGCCGCGCTCTATGGTGGCTGCACGATTCAGAATGATCCGGCAATGGGGCCGGGGCAGGTGCTGCGGGCCTATGTGCCCGACCTGGAGCGCGATCTGATCGTGCCGTTGCAGGAACGGGGCTTCGACAATGAGCAGATTGCCCAGGTGGTGATTAATCTGTGATGTGTAAGCCATAAGCCGTCGTGTGTTATCTCTCCATGCTCAATAACACAAGGTACGCGGTGGGCCTTCAAACTGCACGTTTGGCAAGATGGAAGTCAGCTTCGCCTGCGGCAGCATGGTACTTCTTTTTTCTTTTCCCCGCACATGTGGCTCAAGGAGCCACATGTGCGGGGAAAAGAAAGGTCGGTTCCGTCCTGCCGGAGGCGAAATTTTCTTTTGGGTGAGCAACCGCGTACCTCGTGTTATTTACACGAGGTACGCGGTCCCCGACCTGGAAGCTCATGTCGCCTCCAGCAGTGCGGAAGAAGCCATCTTTTTTCACACAAATGTTGCACATAGTACAACATTTGTGTGAAAAAAGATAAAAACGTACCAGGCTGCCGCAGGCGAAGTGGCGTCCATCGGGTCAAACGTCCGGTTTGGATCTCAACCGCGTACGTCCTGTCAATAAGGAGAACGCACGACGAGTTGTTCTTATGTCAATTTCAAACACCTATCGCTTCTTTGTGCCGGCCGATGCCATTGACGCTGACCAGGTCGTGTTGAACGATTCGGCCCTGGCCCACCAGATCGGGCGCGTGCTGCGGTTGCGTCCCGGCGACCGAGTGCTCCTGCTTGATGGTCAGGGGAGCGCCTACACGGTGATGCTGACCGCCGTCGGACGCGAGCAGATCACGGGACAGATTGAACAGCAGGAGACCGCCGGAGGCGAGCCGGCGATTAGCCTCACGTTGTATGTGGCGCTCCTGCGTGCCGAGCGTTTCGAGTGGGTTTTGCAGAAGGGCACCGAGTTGGGTGTCGGCATGTTCGTCCCGGTGACATGCGCCAATTCGCTCCCGGCTGACCGCGCCGACGCGCGCAAACTGGCCCGCTGGCGGCGTATTCTCCGCGAAGCCGCCGAGCAATCCTGCCGTGGCCGCCTGCCCACCATTGCCGAACCACAACCGTTTGCAGCCGCCTGCACCCAGGCCGCAACGGCCGATCCGGCTCTGCTGCTCTGGGAAGGCAGCGCCCCCCATCTGCGCGAAACGCTACGCACGCAGTTAGCACTACCGCCGGACTCCCCAGTGCCGGCAGACCACCGACAACCCCCGACGATTTCGCTGCTCAGCGGACCCGAGGGCGGAATCACTCCCGCTGAACTGACAACCGCCACAGAGCATGGTATCATACCCGTGTCACTCGGGCCGCGCATCTTACGCGCCGAGACTGCCCCTATTGCTGCGGTAGCAGCAATCTTCTACGAGTTTGAATAATCGGTAACAACATGGACAACCGACGAGCGACATACGACATATGTCTGGGTTCGACCAACTAAGCCCATAGCTGTCGTCAGAAGTTCACCGTCCTGAGGAGTAACTATGGTCCGCACCTCCCGTGCCCTGATCATTGGCACAATTACTACCTTTCTCGTCGCCATTATCGCATTTATTGGCGGGTGGACAACGTCCCGCGCAATGGGTGATGCGGCACTGGGTACGTTTATCACCGCGCTGGCCCACCGCGAAGGCGAAGCAAGCACGCCCACCGAAGTACGGGACCGCTTTGCGGTATTCTGGGATGTCTGGAGCCTCGTGAATGAAGAGTTCTACCATCCGGAGCCACTGGACGAGCAGCAGATGGTCTATGGCGCAATCCGGGGGATGTTGCAGTCCCTCGGCGATGACTACACCTCCTTCCAGGAGCCGGAAGTGGCCGAACAGAATCGTGAATCGATGGAAGGCAAGTTCGAGGGCATTGGGGCCTATTTACAGATTGTCGAGGGCGAGGTGCGCATTGAGCGCCCGATCAAAAACTCCCCGGCAATGAAGGCGGGCCTGCAGGATGGTGATGTGATTGTGCGCGTGGACGGCACCGAACTTGCGCCGTTGATCGCCGGTCTGGATGACGCGGAAGCTGCGGCCCTGGCCGCCAAACAGATCCGGGGACCCAAAGGCTCGGTAGTACGCCTGACCATCCGCCGTCCACCGGAACCCAGCACCTTCGATGTTGATATCACCCGCGACGAGGTACCGCTGATCAGCGTGAATGTCCAGATGCTTGAGTCCAATGTGGGCTATATCCAGATCACCGAGTTTAAGGCAACCACGACGGAGGAGTTTGACGAGGCCCTGCGCGAACTATTGCCGCAACAGCCGGACAGCCTGATTCTCGATCTGCGTAATAATCCCGGCGGCTACCTTACCACCGCGCAAGAGGTACTGGGGCGCTTCTACGCGGGTACGGCGCTCTACGAAGAAGACAGCGCCGGCAACCTCAAGGAGTTGCGCACGATTAAAGGACCGCGTGATACCCGCGTCTACGAGATGCCGGTAGTCGTGCTGGTTAATGGCGGCTCGGCCAGTGCCGCCGAGATTGTCGCCGGAGCGCTGCGAGAGCGCCGTCCGCAGACGATACTGCTTGGCGAAACCAGTTTTGGCAAAGGCTCGGTACAGAACATCCACCACCTGCGGGACGGTAGTAGCGCCCGCATTACTATTGCCCACTGGCTAACCCCCGACCAGCATGAGATCCACCAGCTTGGGATAGCCCCGGACTATGTTGTACCATTCGCCCAGGATAGTGAGTATGCGGTGGCATGTGTTGGCGAGCAGCAACCCCCGGAAGGGCAGAAAACGTGCAGCGATGCGCAACTCAGTTGGGCGCTACGCTTCCTGACCACGCAGGCCACACCGCCCCCGCCCGAACCTACGCCGACCGGCCGGCTGGAGCCGGTGCCGGTGGAGTAAGATGTTGTACGCCTGGAGCTATGCTATACTGGCGGCAATAGATCATTGATAATACACCTCTATGGAGAAGCAACCTATGAAACTACCTAGACTTGATAACATCACGTTTGGTATCAATTGGCATTTCTTTAAGTTTGAAGTTGAAGGAGTATGGGAACCGGATGAAGCAGAACGCGAGGCGGCATGGGAAATGTACGTCGAACTGGTAACACGCGTTCCCATCGTTCCACTGGACTCCAATGAAGGTATTGTACGCGAAGCCCTGACATCAATGTACTCATTGTTTGATACAACGCGTAAGATTTTGCGCGAAAAAGGTCCAGATATCGCCAAACCCAAAGGCCAGGGTAATCTGTCGTTTGGATTTCTGGCGGTCATCATCCTGAATCGAGTGATCCGTCCAATTCTGGCGAAGTGGCACCCACTCCTCCAGGAATATGAAAGCAAACGACCAGGCACCGTTTCCATCGTTGAGCATGAACGTCAATGGGAATATTATGCTGAGCTACGCCAGGTCATTAATGACGCGCGTGAGCCGCTGGTTGCGTATGCCAATATACTTGCCAAAGTTGCCGGTGTACCTTCCCTACTCGAAGACAATGCGCAAGAAACATCTTCTACACCCAAAACCAAAGATCAAGAGAATGCATAAAACTTTAAACATTTGCATAATGTGCAAATGTTTGGGGAGGCATTGTTCAAATGTACTTGGTATTTTACCATTCGCGTAGTGCCACCTGATGAACTTTGAGACTTTAATCTGGACATCGCTGGATCGGAGTCCCGGCTTCAGCCGGAGCGAGCTTTCACGGCAGTATGCACGGCCCCGGCAGACATCCACCGGCTAAAGCCGGGACTCCCGAATGGCATAAACGGACCATTTCTCAAACTTCATCAGACGATGGTGCTGGCTGGTAACCGCCTGAAGGCAACATTACGCTAGGAACTATCAAGCGCTCATCATTTATTTTGAAGGATGTTTGAAAAGATAAAATCAGAACCATACTGCCGCAGGTGAAGCTAACTTTCCCGGTTGGTATCAGCGTGGAACAGGTCACACCGCGTAACTCCTGTACACTGACAGGACATCGGCAGTATCTGCTGTACAACTTCTTTTAACCCTCAATGGATGATATGTCAAGTAGTTTCCTGGATATTGACCGTCGTTTTCAAACATCTATCTGAACAAAGCGCCCTGTTACACACGGGTCATATGTCAACGTACCGTTAAGAGACATCATCACAACGACCGCAACAGTTTTTACCCCTTTCTGATGCGGCAAACCCTCCTTGCAAACCCCTTGTCAACTGCTTGTCTATATGTGTAAATACTTGACTCTTATGCTATAATCAATTTGTAACCCGGTAGTTTTCACTCTGCACTACATCGATCTTTGACTCTGATGCAAAACTCAGGCAGGTTGTAACCTGCCCGGTTGCTGCTGCATCAGGCGTTGCAACTATCTGTATGCACGCCCGTCATCGGCGGCACAGTATGCCCGAAACAGATGCGAAACTGTTTCGTATGAGGGTTCTACGTGATAACAACGGCGTTTCTTAGCAACCTGCACTCGGAGGGGAGATGAGGATGCACACCGAAGGCACGGCCCGGGGTCTTACGCCATCCTCACCGCTTCCCAATCAGGCCAGAATTGGTCCTAATGCAATTATTCAAACGGTTCAGGCGTTGAAAGAATGCTACGGCCCCGATCAGGCTACCGCGCTGCTTCAGTCGGGCAGTCAGGCATGGCTGCTCGACTATCATCCCACGGAGATGATCGATGAGCAACTCTTCCGCGATCTGGTGCTGTTGCTGACCGAGCAGATCGGTGTCGCCGATGCGAACCGTATCCTTGCGCATTCCGGGCAGTATACTGCGCGCTACCTGCTCCAGCATCGCATACCGGGACCGTTCCAGCGTCTGCTGAAGCTACTGCCCCGTCGTCCGGCGCTGGCACTGCTGCTGTTTGCAATTAGCAAGCATGCCTGGACCTTCGTGGGCAGCGGTACATTTACCTATACCCTGGGCCGCCCGCCCCAACTGACGATTGCCAGCGGCATTCAAGCGCGGGGCGCAATCGCCGGCTTCTACGCGGGTACTTTTGAAACGCTGCTACAGACGCTGATTGACGCACAGACGCGCGTCGTGCCGGTCGCCGCACAGGTAGACGGTGACAACCGTTGCATCTATGACATTCGGTTTTCGTGAATATACGGGCAACCATCCTGGTGCCACACCGTTCCCTCGGGACGCACAATACCAGTCACAGGCGTCACGAGAACGACGAGGAGGAAACGTAATGCGGATTATGATGATCCAGCCGAACTATCACGCTGGGGGTGCGGAAATTGCCGGAAATTGGCCGCCAAGCTGGGTGCCCTACATTGGGGGGGCGCTGAAGACGGCCGGCTATCCCAACATCCGGTTTGTTGATGCGATGACCAATGATATTCCCGACGATGTGCTGACCGAGATCATCCGCACCAACCAGCCCGACGTGATCATGGCAACGGCGATCACGCCGATGATCTACAAGGCCCAGGAAGCGCTGAAGATTGCCCGCGAGATCCGGCCCCAGGCAAAGATCATTCTGGGTGGTATTCATCCCACGTTTATGTACGCGCAGGTGCTGACCGAGGCACCCTGGATCGACTATATCGTGCGTGGTGAGGGCGAAGAGATTATCGTCAACCTGATGCGCTCCATCGAGGCCGGGACCGATCTCCAGGATCGGCGCGAGATCAACGGGCTGGCCTTTATCGATGATGAGCAGATTGTCGCCACGGCGGCGCACCCACCCTTGCGCAACCTGGAGCATCTGACGCCCGACTGGAGCCTGCTGGAGTGGGAGAAGTATATCTACATCCCGATGAATGTGCGCGTGGCAGTGCCCAACTTTGCGCGCGGATGCCCTTTCACCTGCCGCTTCTGCTCGCAGTGGAAGTTCTGGCGTGGCTACCGTTCGCGCGACCCGAAGAAGTTTGTTGATGAGATCGAGACGCTGGTGCGGGATCACCAGGTCGGCTTCTTCATCCTGGCCGACGAGGAGCCGACGATCAACAAGAAGAAGTTTACCGCGCTCTGCGAAGAGTTGATCGACCGCAACCTCGATATCAAGTGGGGCATTAACACCCGCGTCACCGATATTCTGCGCGACGAAGAGTTGCTGCCGCTCTACCGCAAGGCCGGTCTGGTGCATGTCTCACTCGGCACCGAAGCCGCCAGCCAGATGAACCTGAACACCTTCCGCAAGCAGACTACGATTGAGCAGAACAAGCGCGCCATCCAACTGCTCAAGAACAACGGGATGGTGGCCGAAGCCCAGTTTATTATGGGTATGGAGAACGAGACCTCCGAGACCATTGAGGAAACTTATCGCCTGGCGATGGACTGGAAGCCGGACATGGCGAACTGGAATATGTACACGCCCTGGCCGTTTGCCGAACTGTTTGAAGAACTGGGCGACCGGGTAGAGGTGCGTGACTACTCCAAATACAACTTTGTCACCCCGATTATGAAGCCCGAGGCGATGGATCGGGAGGATGTGCTCAAGGGCGTGCTGCGCTGCTATGCGCGTTTCTACATGCGCAAGGCGTTTCTCTCCTATCCCTTTATCAAGGATCGCTTCAAGCGGAAGTATATGCTGGGCTGTCTGAAAGCCTTTGCCAAGACCACCTTCACCAAGCGCTTCTATGACATCGGGCGCATTCAGCAGCGCGGCCTGCATACCGAGGTCGATCTGGGCTTCGATGAGACGCGCATCCTGACGAAGGAAGATCTTGCCAGCCTGCGCGAGACGCGGCCCGAATTGATGGCCGATGTGGACTACCACAAGCGCCCCAACCGCCGCAAGCAGGAAGAAGAGAGCGTCACGGCCTGTGGTGCGCCCAACGATCTGCCGGAGTACCAGGAAGACTCCTCCGGCTCCGCACCGATGAAGATTTAAAGAACTGAGAACCGTTAGAACTGAGAACTAAGAGACTGTCTGAAAAGGGTTAGTCATGGGGCTATGGCCCCGGAGCAGGAGTCCCGGCTTCAGCCGGTGTGTGGCCGGAACCGGCGGAAGCCGGGACTCCTGGGGCGCGGTCCGGTGTCGCAGGGCACCCAGCATACCGTGTGACCGACGCGAATCATCTTTTCAGACAGTCTCTAAGAACCAGAAACCTTTCTCAGTTCTCGGTTCTTAGTTCTTTCTCGGTTCTCAGTTCTTAGTTTTCATTCAAGAGGAACGTATGCCCCCCCGAAGCAAAAGTGGTCTTATTCGCGAGGACAGCGCCTACCATAGTTTCTGTGGTCTGGCCTGTGTTGGCTGGCTCTATCAGAAGATTCAGGATAGCTTCTTTCTGATCCTGGGGACGCATACCTGCGCGCATCTGCTGCAAAACGTCCTCGGCGTGATGGTATTTGCGCGGCCGCGCTTCGCGGTTGCGCTGATCGAAGAGGGCGATCTCTCCCGGCCCCAGCCGGATCTGCAACCGCTGCTGGACGAGATCAAAGCTAACCATCAGCCCTCGGTGATCTTCCTGCTCTCCTCCTGTACGCCGGAGGTCATGAAGGTGGAGTTTCAGGGACTGGCCGATGCGCTCAGTACCCCGGAACTACCTGTGTTGTTCGTACCTGCCAGTGGCCTGGACTACACCTTCAGCCAGGCCGAGGACTCGGTGCTGCAATCCCTGGTACCCTTCTGCCCCACCGCTCCCGCCGACGATAAGCGCGTGGTCTTTCTCGGCTCGGTCAATGATATGATTGCCGACGACTTCGCGGCCGAGGCGGAGCGGTTGGGTATCCCGGTCGGCGGCTTCCTGCCCGCCGGACGCTTTAACGCGCTACCGGCGATTGGCCCCGGCACGGTGATCGCGCCGCTACAACCCTATCTGGCGAAGGTGGCGACGCGCCTCAACCGCGAACGCGGCGCGACGGTGCTCTCCTCGCTCTTCCCGTTTGGCCCCGATGGAACACGCGCCTTCTGGGAAGATCTGGCGGCGATGTTCGACAAGCAGGTTGATCTGAGCGCCCGCGAAGCGGCAGCCTGGGAACGCCTGCGGGAGCATACCGACCTGCTGCGCGGCAAGAAGGTCTTCTTCACCGCCGATAACCTGATGGAGTTACCCCTGGCCCGCTTTCTGCGCAGTGCCGGGTGCCAGGTGATCGAATGCAGCAGCCCCTACATTAACCGGCGCTTTCACGCGCGCGAACTGGCGGCGCTCGAGGGCGTCAAGATTGTGGAGCAACCCAACTTTGACCGGCAGTTGCGCGACATTGCCGAAGTCCAGCCCGACCTGGTGATCAGTACGATGGCAACCACCAACCCGCTGATCGGGCAGGGTGTGGTCGCCAAGTGGAGCACTGAGTTTGCCTTTATGCCGATCCATGGCTGGGCCGGGGTCAATACCCTCGCCGGTATGTTTACCCAGAGCCTGCGGCGGCATGCCCAACTCCCGCCGCTGGACGACCCGGACTGGACTGCCGGATTTATGCCGGGAGTAATTCCGTTAGAGACAAATTAGTGGAGAGAGCATAATGCGTCTGGCTTACTGGATGTACGAGGGTACAGCCCACCATGGGGTAGGTCGCATCGCCAATAGTCTGCGCGGCGTGCATGCGGTCTTCCATGCACCCCAGGGCGATGATTATGTCAACCCAATCTTCACAATGCTGGAGCGGTCCCCGGACTTTCCGCAGATGACGACCAGCCTGGTCAGTGGGCGGGATCTGGCCCAGGGTACCATCCAGCTTCCGGAGACGCTGCGGCAGGTTGAGGCCAAACTGCATCCGGAGCTGATCGTTATTTGCGCCAGTTGCAGCACCACCCTGCTCCAGGAGGATCTCGAGCAGGTCGCCGACAGCGCCGAGATTGCGACAGAGGTGCTGGTCTACGATGCCAATCCCTACCGCATGCAGGAGACAACCGCCGCCGATGGGCTGTTCACCACGCTGGTGCAGCGCTACGCCCGGTCACAGCCGCTCACCCGGCAGCCCAGCGTTAACCTGCTTGGCCCGGCATCATTGGGGTTTCATGTGCGCTCGGATATGATTGCGCTGCGGCGGATGCTGGCAGCACTGGGGGTTGAAGTGAATGTGGTGGCACCCTGGGGCGCGAACCTGGCCGATCTGAGTCGCCTGCCCGCCGCATGGGTCACACTTGCGCCCTACCGCGAACTGGGCACCGAGGCAGCGCGCTTGCTGGAAACCCAGTTCGGTACACCGGCCCTGCTTGACGCGCCGATCGGGGTGAAGCCCACCCAGGCATGGCTGGAGCGGCTGGTAGCACTGCTGAATGAGGTTGGCGCGCGGAACAACGGGCCAGCCATACGCATGCCCCGGCTGACGGCCTTCTCGCTCGATGGTATGAGCGCGCCGAGCGGCGTACCCTGGTTTGCGCGCACTGCCGATATGGAGAGCTTCAGCCGCAAGCGCGCATTTGCCTTTGGCGATGCCACCCACACCGTCGGCGTGATCAAGTTCTTGCGTGATGAACTGGGAATGGAGATTGCCGGCGCGGGCACCTACCTGAAAAACCAGGCCGACTGGATGCGCGCGCAACTGGCGGACTACCTGCCCAATGATTTGCTTGTCACCGATCAATTCCAGGAGGTTGCCAACCGGATCGAGCAGGACATGCCCGATCTGGTCTGCGGCACACAGATGGAGCGCCACAGTTGCCGCAAACTGGAGGTTCCCTGCATGGTGATCGCGCCACCGACGCATATCGAGAATCACCTGCTGGGCTTCTACCCCTTCCTGGGCTTTGCCGGCGCTGATGTGATTGCCGACCGGGTCTACACCACAACTAAACTGGGCCTGGAGAAGCATCTGATTGACCTCTTTGGCGATGCCGGGTTGGAATACGCGGACGAAGCGTCAGGAACGGAAGGCCACGCAGCGAACAACGGCAACGGCAAAGAAGATGCGGCGGTGGCTGTCGGTGGCACAACCGCACAGCAGCCAGCCTCGACCACACCAGCTTCCGATCAACTGGAGTGGTCCCCGGAGGCACAGGCAATGCTGAAGAAAGTACCCTTCTTCGTACGACGCAAAGCCCAGCGCAACACCGAGAAGTTTGCTCAGGAACATGGCTATACCACCATCACACCGGATGTCCTGCGCGCGGCGAAGGAGGAGATCGGCGGCTAAATCGAGGTGAGCTACACCTGCGAATTACTGATGGATGTTCTAGAGGAGTACCAGGATGAGCCTGTTTCTTGCGGTTTATGGTAAAGGTGGTATCGGCAAGAGCACAACCAGCGCCAATCTGTCGGCGGCAATGGCGCTCAAGGGCGCAAAGGTGCTGCAGATCGGTTGTGATCCCAAGCATGACAGTACCTTCCCACTGACCGGGCAGTTGCAGAACACGGTCATTGATGTCCTCGATGAAGTTGATTTTCACCACGAAGAAATCATGGTTGAGGATGTGGTAAAAACCGGTTTTGCCGGAGTGGATACGCTGGAGGCGGGCGGCCCACCGGCGGGCAGCGGCTGCGGTGGCTATGTTGTCGGCGAGACGGTTAAACTGCTCAAGGAGTTTGGCCTCTATGACAAGTATGATGTCATTCTGTTTGACGTGCTGGGTGATGTAGTCTGCGGTGGCTTTAGCGCCCCGCTAAACTATGCCGACTACGCAATGATCATCGCCTGCAACGACTTTGACAGTATCTTCGCCGCGAATCGGCTCTGTCTGGCGGTAGAGCAGAAGAGCGCACGCTACAAAGTGCAACTGGCCGGAATCATCGCCAACCGGGTCGATCATGAGCTCGGCGGTGGCACCACGCTGCTGGAGGAGTTTGCTTCGCAGGTCGGCACGCGCATCATGGCCGAGATTCCCTACCACGACCTGATCCGGCGCAGTCGGCTGGCCGGCAAAACCCTGTTCGAGTTGGAGCATCCCGACCAGGTTATCTGCACCACACCCTTTGAGCAACTGGCCGAGAATATTTTGAATGGTCCGGCATCCGCCGTGCCGCAACCCATGGGCGACCGCGAGATCTTCGAGGTCATCGGTGGCTGGCGATAGCTTTTTAGCGCGTAGTACGTACTGCGGGGCACCCTTGTTTGCCGGCTTACGCAATACGCAGTACGCACCATACCAATACTTATGACACAGCAGAAGGCTACACTTACGCGCCCCGATCAACTGGAGCAGGAGCATAAACAGCAGTTGCGGCGCTATTTCGATGGCGTCGGTTTTGAGCGCTGGGCGGCGATCTACGGGCAGGGCGAGCTCTCTTCGGTGCGGCGCTCGATCCGCGAGGGGCACACCAGCATGCTGGCGCAGGCCGAAGCCTGGCTGGATGAGCAGACCTTTCCCGCCGACGCGCGCGCCCTCGATGCGGGCTGCGGTACCGGTCTCTTCAGTACCGCGCTGGCCCGGCGCGGCTTCGCCGTAACCGCCATTGATATCGCGCCCCAGATGGTCCACGCCGCCGTTGCGCAGTCCGAGCAGGCCGGCGTGCGCGAGCGTATCAACTTTGTGACGGGCGATCTAGAAACTATCCGTGGCAGCTATGATGTTGTGGCCTGCTTTGACGTGCTGATCCATTACTCACAATCGGGGTTTGCCCCGATGTGCCGACGGCTGGCGCAGAGTTGCCGGGAGACGCTGCTGCTGACCTACGCGCCCCACAACCAGTTACTGGCAATGATGCACTGGCTGGGTGGGCATTTCCCCAAGAGCCAGCGGCGCACCGAGATCCAGATGATGTCGGACAGCTTTGTGGCACAGACCCTGGCAACTGCGGGGATGCGCGTCTGCCGTAGCGTCCGCGTCAGCAAGGGGTTTTACCATGTCACGCTGCTGGAGGCGCGACGGGAGGAGGCGTTATGAAGCAACTACTGGGGTTGCTGGCGGTCGGAGCCGGCGCGGCGGCGCTGATCCGCTGGTACCGGCGTGAAGTTGTCGCTGAGGGTAATGCTACCGTTCACCTGCAGAGTGAGCATGAGCATTTCCACCTGCATGTTGATTTACCGGCGGGGATGGAGATCCAGCCCGGCGATACGCTGGAGATTCTCGCGCTGCCGCAGACCGAGCAGGGGCGTACGCAGGGCGAACTGTCGTACCCCAGCCCGGTGCGGTTATACAAGGCAAGCCGGCTGAAGCGCCACCTGATCAAGCGGAGCAGCCTTGTAGAGATCAGCGAACTGGTTGAGCATCCATGAGAAACGGTTACGGGTTAGGGGTTACAGGTTACGGATTACGGGTTACAGGTTACAGGTTACGGTACAGGTTACGGGTTAGTTCTCGAATAACGATTAACCGTTAACCCCTAACCGTTAGCTCCTAACCGTTAACCCCTAACCCCTACAAGGAGGTAGGCGATGGAACCGGGAATGAGTTTTACCACGCGGCACGCGCTGCAAGAGGCCATGCTGACGCCGCGTTTTTATACCACTGATTTCGATCAGATCGATAAGTTGAATATTGAGCATCTGCGCGATGAGTTCGACTGGATTCGCAACGAGTTTGCACGCGACTACAACCGAAATCACTTTGTGCGCAACGAAGAATTTCTGGCAAACTTTGACGATATGCCCGAGCGCGAGACCTTTATTGAGTTCCTGGAGCGGAGTTGCACCGCCGAGTTTAGCGGCTGCCTGCTCTACGCCGAGATGGTCAAGCATCTCAAAGATCCGACGCTGCGGGCGATCTTCCAGTATATGAGCCGCGACGAGGGTCGCCACGCCGGGTTTCTCAACCGGACGATGGGCGACCTGAATGTGGCGCTGAACCTGAGTGTGCTGCAGAAGCGCAAGAAGTATACGCACTTCAAGCCCAAATTTATCTTCTATGCCACCTATCTGTCGGAGAAGATCGGTTATGCGCGCTACATTACTATCTTCCGGCATCTGCAAGCGCAGCCGGACGGGATTATTCACCCGATCTTCAAATGGTTTGAGGAGTGGTGCAACGATGAGTACCGCCACGGTGAGTTCTTCGCGCTGCTGATGCGCAGCCAACCGGAACTGCTCCAAGGGGCCAACCGACGCTGGATTCGCTTCTTCCTGCTGGCGGTGTATGCCACGATGTATTTGAATGACGCGCGGCGGACCAACTTCTACAACGCGCTGAAGCTGAACTGGCGGGACTATGATCAGCAGGTTATCCGATTGACCAACCAGATTACGACTCAGGTCTTCCCGGTGACGCTGCCGGTTGAGCATCCGGCCTTCTTCGACAACCTGGATGCCTGTGTCCGGTATGACCGGCGCATTCACGAATTGTCCCGCCGGAGTGATCCTATCGCGGTGGCTCAGGCGGCCCGGCTCAAAGCCGCCATCGGGCTGCGCCTGTTCGCAACCTACCGTCTGCCGCCGGTACCCACTCAGGAAGCGACCCGCTGGAAGGGGTTGGAGGGCTTCCCGAACTATCCCGGCCCCGGCCGGCAAGAACGAACCATATCCGCATAGCCGATCGGTCGGTAGATGCCGGCGGTCAGATCGGCTGCCGGCATCTGTGGATTGAATGAGAGAGAGGACATATGCGCTTTGTTTTTCTCACCATGGAGGGGACGCACAGCGCGGCCCTGCGCGAAGCAGCAGCGACTCTGCGCCAGACCCACGGGGTCGAGCTCGATATTAGCCTCTACAATACCGCCCTCCTGCGCGAGGAGGCGGACTGGGAGCGGCTGACCCGCGATATTGCCCGCGCCGACTTCACCTTTGGCGCGCGCCTCTTCGGAGAAGAGTGTGTGCGCGCGCTGGAGCGGGCGCTGGATCAGGCGCGCGGCCCGGTCTGCATTATCACCAGCAACCCGGCGCTGCTACACAAGACCCGCATCGGCAAGTTCACGCTGCAATCCCGCGATGAGGGCGAAGAGTCCGGCCTGCTGATGCAGTGGATCCGCAAGCTGCGACCCAAAGGCGGCCAGAGCGAGGCGCGGCGGCAACTGGCCGTGCTGCGCAACCTGAGCAAAGTACTCAAGCATATCCCCGGCAAAGCGCGCGACCTGCATACCTACATCGCCGTGCATCAATACTGGTTGAATAACTCGCCCGACAACCTCACACGCATGCTGGCGCTGCTGATCGAGCGCTACGTCCCTGGACAGAAGGGGCAGTTGCCGCTGGAAGATCCGGTCCTCTACCCGGATACGGCCCTGTTCCATCCCGATTCCCCGGAGACCTTCGCTGATCTGAAGAGCTACCAGAAGTGGCAGAAACAGCGCAGTAAAAGCAAAGAAGAGAAGGCAAAGCGCCCGAAACCGGACCGAGGCACTGTCGGCATTATCTCGCTGCGGACGGTGGCACTGAGTGGGAATACCGCCCATCTGGAAGCACTGACGCGCGCGCTGGAGGACCGGAGCATCGAAGTGCGGATGGCCTACAGCGCCGGGTTGGATGCGCGCCCGGCGATTGAGCAGTTTTTTATGTCAAATGGCGCGGCGGACAAGAAGTCGCGCCGCAAACCGGCCCTCGCCGAGTCTGAGACCGAGATTGACCTGCTGATCAACGGCACCGGCTTCTCGCTGGTTGGCGGCCCGGCCGAGGGACGCCCGGAAGAGGCACGCATCGCCCTGGAACAACTGGATGTCGAGTGCATGGACCTGATCCCGCTGGCCTTCCAGCGCGTGGAGGAGTGGCAGCGCGACGACACCGGCCTGGTGCCCATCCAGCTCTCGCTCAACGTGGCCCTGCCCGAGCTGGACGGCGCGATTGAGCCGCTGGTGATCGGCGGCCCGACCGGCGGCAGTGACAAGTTTGTGGCGCTCCCGCAGCAGATCGAACTGGCGGCCAACCGGATTGCGCAGCATGTGGCCCTGCGCCACACACCCAACGCCGACAAAAAACTGGGCGTCGCCATCTTCAACTTCCCGCCCAACCTGGGCAATATCGGCACTGCCGCCTACCTGGATGTCTTTGCCAGCCTGCACAAGCTGTTGCAGGCGCTCCAGGCCGATGGCTACACCGTCGAGGTACCGGAGAGTGCCGAGGCGCTGCGCCTGGCGCTGACCGAGGGCAATGCCCTGCTGCACGGTACCGACGGCAATGTGGCGGCGCAACTCCCGCTGGACGACTATCGGCGGCTCTTCCCGGCTTATGTCGATATCGAGCCGTTCTGGGGCCGCGCGCCGGGTGAACTGCTCACCGACGGCAAGAATTTTCATATCCTGGGCAAGCAGTTTGGCAATGTTTTCGTCGGCATTCAGCCCAGCTTCGGCTACGAGCGCGACCCGATGCGCCTGCTGATGGCAAAAGACGCCGCCCCGCACCATGGCTTCGCCGCGTTCTACGCCTGGCTGGAGCATGTGTTTGGCGCGGATGCGGTTATCCACTTTGGCACGCACGGCGCGCTGGAGTTTATGCCGGGCAAGCAGGCCGGACTGAGTAGCACCTGCTGGCCGACGCGCCTGCTGGGCAGCATGCCCAATTTCTACTACTACAGCGTCAACAACCCCAGCGAGGGCACGATTGCCAAGCGGCGCGGCGCGGCGACCCTGGTCAGTTACATGGTGCCGCCGCTCCAGCATGCCGGGCTCTACAAAGGGTTGCGCCTGCTCAAAGATAACCTGGACAGCTACCGCGCCCACCCGTCACCGGAACTGCTGGCCGACATCCGCACCCAGGCGGAAAAACTGGATATCACGGTTACGGCCACCGAGGACGAAGCCTATGTCGCAGCCCTGGCACATGAGCTAATCCAGGTGGAGCAGCGCATGATCCCGGTGGGGCTGCACATCCTGGGCGAAGCGCCCTCGCAGGAGGAGTTGATCGACATCCTGGCCCTGATCGCTGCCTTTGCGCAGCCCAAAATCGGCAAGAACGGCACGACCACGCTGACACCGCTGCCGCGCATGGTGGCTACCGGCCTGGGTCAGGATTACGAAGAACTGCGCGCCAATTTGAAGACCAGTCGCACGGCGCAGGAGCACTGGGAGCAGATCGACACCATCTGCCGCGAAGCCATGCGCCTCTTTGTAGAACAACGAACAACGAACAACGAACAAAAACCCGACCAGCGCAAGGTTGATGCCTATCTGCAGCAGGCGGCGCAGATCCGGCCGGGCACGCTGACGCCGCTCTGGACCCTGCTGGATGATCTGGTGGACAAGATTATCGCCGACCAGGAGTTACAGGGGATGCTGCATGCGCTGCGCGGCGGGTATGTTTCGCCCTCCCCCGGCAACGATGTGGTGCGCAACCCGGCAGTTGTGCCGACCGGCCGCAATATCTATGGGCTTGATCCTTTCCGCATGCCCTCAGCCATGGCGCAGGATGCTGGAAGCCGGCTGGTGGCCGAAATGCTGGAGAACCTGACACAGACCCAGGGCGCACTCCCTGAGTCGGTCGCGGTGGTGCTCTGGGGCATTGACAACCTCAAGAGCAATGGCGAAGGGATCGCGCAGGTGCTGGCATTGCTGGGAGTGCGCGCGGTCAACGACGAACTGGGGAACGTGGCCGATGTGACGCTCATCCCGCCGGCGGAACTGGGTCGCCCCCGGGTTGATGTGGTGGTCACGGTCAGCGGAATTTTCCGCGACCTGTTGCACCACCAGATGGGGCTGATGGACAAAGCGGTGCATCTGGCGGCCAATGCCGACGAGCCGCTTGAGCAGAACTTTGTGCGCAAACATGCGCTGGAACAGGCCGCCGCGCTGAACATCAGCCTGGACGCCGCCGCAACCCGCATCTTTGCCAACGCCCCCGGTTGCTACGGCGCAAATGTCAACCATATGATCGATGGCGGCACCTGGGACCAGGAGGAGCAGTTAAGCGATACCTTCCTGAGCCGCAAGAGTTTTGCCTTCAGCGGCAATGGGCAGTGGCAGGATGCCCGTGGTATCATGGAAAGCGCACTATCCACTGTAGATGCTACCTTCCAGAATATTGACAGCTTCGAGGTCGGCATCAGCGACATCGACAACTACTACGAGAACCTGGGCGGGATGACCAAGAGCGTCGAAGTGCTGCGCGGCAAGCGTCCGCCGGTCATGGTCGCCGACGCCGTTGCCGCAACCGGCCGCCTGAGTTCGCTGGAGCAGATGGTGCGCCTGGAAACCCGCGCCAAGCTGCTCAATCCCAAGTGGTTTGAGGGGATGCTGGCGCATGGGTCCGAAGGTGTGCGCGAGATTGAAGCGCGGGTCAACAACACCTATGGCTGGAGCGTTACCGCCACCGCCGTTGAGGATTGGGTCTACCAGGGCGTCGCCGACACCTTCCTGCTGGACGAGGCCATGCGCGCGCGGCTGTCACAACTCAACCCGCATGCCACCGCCGCCGTAACCCGCCGCCTGCTGGAAGCCAGCGCGCGCGGCTTCTGGGAAGCGGACGCGGAGACACTGGAGGCACTGCACGAGATCTATGATGACCTGGAAGACCGGCTGGAAGGAATTGGTCTGACCACGTCAGTGGGCTAGAGGAGCTAGAATAATGGAAACAATTTCCGTCTCGCGGGAACTCCTGGATCGCTACAACAAGCCGGGACCGCGCTATACCAGCTATCCGACCGTTCCGGTCTGGAGTAATAATTTTGACGAGGAAGACTACCGGCAGGCGCTGCGCGACTTTGCGGAACAGCCGGGAGCAGACCTGACGCTGTATGTGCATCTGCCTTTCTGCGCGGAGCGCTGTTACTACTGCGGCTGTAACGCCACCGTGACCAAAAAGTCCGGCGTGGTTGATGCCTACCTGGATCGGGTCAGGCGCGAGATTGAACTGGTAACGGCCACGCTGGGCGCGCGCCGCCGGGTGGTGCAGATCCACTGGGGTGGCGGCACACCGAACTTTTTGAACGCCGCGCAGACACGTCACCTCTTCAGCATGCTGGCCGACGCCTTTGAGGTGGACTACAACGGCGAGATCTCCGTCGAGGTTGACCCGCGTATCGCCACCCGCGAACAGTTGGAACTCTACCGCGAACTGGGCTTCACCCGGGTCAGCCTGGGCGTGCAGGACTTCGAGCCCCAGGTGCAGGAAGCGATTGGTCGCATCCAGCCGGAAGTGCAGACGCGGGCGATCTATGCCGCCTGCCGTGAGTTGGGCTTCGACAGCGTTAACCTGGATATCGTCTACGGCCTGCCCTTCCAGACCGAGAAGAGCTTCCGCCGCACCCTGCGCGAGGTCATCAATCTCAACCCGGATCGGCTCGCCTGCTTCAGCTATGCGCATGTGCCCTGGGTCAAGGCCAACCAGAAGCAGGTCGATACCACCCAACTGCCCGGCACCTACGAGAAGTTCGATCTCTTCCTGGCGGCCATCGAAACCCTGAACGCATCGGGATACGACTGGATCGGCATGGATCATTTTGCCCGGCATAACGATGAACTGGCGGTTGCCGTACGCGAGAAGCGGCTGCATCGCAACTTCATGGGCTACACCACCCAGGCCGCGCCGCATATGATCGCGCTGGGGATGAGCGGGATCAGCGATCTGGCGGGCCACTTTGCGCAGAATGACGCCAAACTGGGCGATTACCAGAAGACGCTGGACGCGGGCCGACTACCCATCGTCAAGGGGATGCATCTGAGCCAGGATGATAAACTGCGGCGCAAGGTCATTACGCATATGATGTGCAATCTGGAATTACCCTACGATCTCACCTGCGCCGATTTTGGAGTGAGCGTCACAGATGCCCTCGGTTCAGAGCTTGAGCGGCTGCGACCTTTCGCGGATGAGGGATTTGTCGAGTTTGACCCCGTCGGCCTGAAGGTAACAACGCTGGGCCGCTTTTTCATCCGCAATCTCTGCATGGAACTGGATGCTTATCTCGAACAGAAGAGCGACCGACCTTTGTTTTCAAAAACGATATAGTTTTTAACGGTTAACGGTTAACGGTTAGGGGTTACAGATCAGATTTTGGCGCGATTATGTAACCCCTAACCCGTAACCCCTAACCCTTAAGGGTAATTTATGTATGATTATATTGTTGTTGGTGCAGGTATTAGTGGGTTGAGCGCGGCCTACACGCTTCACCAGCGCGGCGCTTCGGTGCTGGTAGTCGAGGCCCGCGACGAGGTTGGCGGCTCGATCCGCAGCGAACGCACCGACGATGGTTTTGTGCTGGAACATGGTCCCAACACCGTGGTGGGGAAAGATCCGCTGCTCTGGCAGCAGTTTGCCGAACTGGGCATTGCCGAGCAGCGGCTGGTGGCCGACCGTCAGGGCGCGCGCCGCTACATCGTACTGGACGGCCGGCCCGAGTTGATCCCGACCTCGCCCCCGGCCCTGGTAAAAAGCCGACTGCTCTCGCCGGCAGGTAAGCTACGCATGCTGGCCGAGCCGCTGATACCGCGCACCCGCATGCCGGACGAGAGTATCGCTTCGTTCTTCACCCGACGGCTGGGTCCGGAGCCGGCCCAGCGCCTGGTTGACCCGTTTGTCTCCGGCGTGTATGCGGGCGATCCGGCGGCGACCTCGGTGCGCGCCGCGTTCCCCAGCATCTGGGAGGCGGAACAGCGCAGCGGCAGCATCGTGATTGGCATGATCAGCGGGCGCAAACGCACCCGGGCCAACGGCGCGCAGACCGCGGGCAAGCGCCCACGCAGCGAAATGTTTAGCTTCCCGGACGGCCTGGCAACCTGGCCGCGCGCGATTGCCAACGCCCTCGGTTCGGAGCGCGTCTGGCTTAACATGCCGACCACGGCACTTCAGCCGGCTGACGATGGCTGGAGTGTCACCGTAACGCGCAACGGGCAGGCGAAAACCGTGCCGGCAGCCCAGGTAATCCTGGCAGCCCCCGCCGATGTGATTGCCGGCCTGGTCGCCGATCTGAACCCGGCGGCGGCGCAGGCACTACGGACCATTCCCTACACGCCCATGGCCGTGGTGCATACCGGCTACCGGCGCGAAGATGTCGCGCATCCGCTGGACGGCTTTGGAATGCTCTGCCCGGGCCGCGAGAGCCGCCAGATCCTGGGTACGCTCTGGAACTCATCACTCTTCGCCGGTCGTGCGCCGGAGGGGACCGTGTTGATGACCACCTATGTCGGCGGGGCGCGCTACCCGCACCTCCCGGCACTTGATGACGCGCAATTAGTGAAAATTGTCACAGATGAACTCCAGGCACTGCTGGGTGCCACCGGGACCCCGCTTATGACCAATGTCACCCGCTGGTCACGTTCCATTCCACAGTATCTCGCCGGGCATACCAGCCGAATGGCTGCCCTGACACAGTTGGAGTCGGCCTGCCGGGGGCTGCACCTGGTCGGCAACTACCGCGACGGTGTGAGCGTTGAGAACTGCTGGCAGAGCGGGCGCGTCCTGGCTGAGCAAACCATTCAGGCGGGGAATTTTCGGCAATGCCCGCCGGTCGGGGTGATGTAACGCCTGGAAAGAACAGAGAACAAAGAATGTGTTTGATAGAACTACATCTGGTGCGCTTTGTTCTGTCTTCTATGTTCTTTATTTGCTATAATGTCTGACATTTCCCAGGAGTTCTGCTTTCTTTCTGCACGCTTTCCACGCACCGCAGCGAGAGAGCGGGGCACCTGGGAATTACGGACTCTTGCAATAACAGCGTGTGCGAGGAGTGATCCACTATGAACTACACCATTCAGAATGATGCCGGCGATGCAGTTGATGTTACCGCCGATGAGTTGACCGCCATCCTCGATCTGGCCGAGGAGTTTGACTGGGAACCCGACGATGACTACCGCACCGGCAGCAACCTGACCATCCTGCCGAGTCAGGCATCCACGATTGCCACCTCACTGGAGCAGGCAGTCTGGGCACCCGAGGCCGAAGAGTGGCCCGAGCGCTGGCGCGACATTGTCGAAGGGGTAATTACGGTCGTTCGCCAGAGCAGCGACGGCGGAATGTTTGTTACAATACGTGACATGAAATGATACGCGGAGTGAGCAGGAAATAACCTGAACGAGGTGTATGTTGTCACTGGTAAAAACTATCCGCCTGGGATTTCTGCATGTTGCTCTGGCAATCACCTTTGTGGCGATCAACGGCGTGCTGAATCGCCTGATGATCCATGATCTGGCGATCCCGGCCAGCATCGTCGCCGCGCTGGTGGTTCTGCCCTATGTGCTCTCGCCGATGCAGGTCTGGCTAGGAGCCTACTCCGACCGGCATCCGCTCTTTGGCTATCGCCGCACGCCCTACATCGCCGTGGGGCTGATCCTTAGCATGGGCGGCATGGCGTTGACGCCCTACGCGGCTCTCCTGATCGCGGAGCAGTTCTGGCTGGGGTTGCTGGTCGGGCTGGGCGTTTTTTTGATCTGGGGGATTGGCTACAACCTGGCCGTGGTGGGCTACCTCTCCCTCGCCGGCGATCTCTTCCCGGAACGTGAACGCTCGCGGGTGATTGCGATTATGTGGTTTATGATGATCATCAGCCTGATCATCACGGCGATCCTGATGGGTCGCGCGCTTGAACCCTACAGCGATGCGCAACTGCTACGGGTCTTCGCGCTGGCCGGGCTGACCGGGTTGGGGCTAATGCTGCTGGGTCTGGTCGGACTGGAACCGCGCAATCACGCGCCGTCATCGCAGGCGCGCCACAGTCAGCAGGATGCGCTGCGGGCGGTCTTTGCCAACTCGCAGGCGCGACTCTTCTTCGTCTACCTGATCCTGCTGCTGACGGCACTGCTGGGACCGGATCTGCTGCTGGAGCCCTTCGGCGCGCAGGCATTCGGGATGAATGTCGAACAGACTACGCAACTGACGGCGACCTGGGGCGGCGCAACGCTGGCCGCACTGCTGCTGTACGGGCTGTTGCTGAACCGCTGGATGACCAAGAAACCGGGTGCGCTGCTCGGCGGTATCCTGGCGACGATCGGGTTATGTACGATTGGACTGAGCGGTATCCTTGAGATCCAGGCGCTCTTTCTGCCCGGCATTATCACCTTTGGCCTGGGCACCGGCATTGCTACCTCTACCAACCTGGCGCTGATGCTCGACATGACCACGCCGGAGCAGGTCGGGTTGTTCATCGGCGCATGGGGCTTTGCTGACTCGCTGGCGCGGGGCGCGGGCAGTCTGCTGGGCGGCCTGGGACTGGATATTCTAAATTCGGTGACGGGGAACACGACCATCAGCTATGCCGGCGTGTTTTTGATCGAAGCGTTGATGCTGGCGGTCTCCCTGGTGATGCTGCGGTCGATCAATATTCAGGCATTCCGCGAGGAGCAACCGACGCTGACGCAGGTGGTTGCCCTGGCCGGGGATACATGAGGAGACTATGTCACATATTCGCACCTACCGCTTGTTCATCAGCATGCTGCTGGCGGCGTTGCTGTTGCCCGGTTTCACGTTAAGTGCGCCTGCTCCGGTTCAGGCGCAGGCCGCGCCGGAACATGTCGCGGAACCGTTTGCCGGCTACTACTGGCGACATCATGGCCCGGTCACGCTGGGGCAGATCCGCTCAGCCATTCACGAAACCGACGGCATGCGCGTCCAGTATTTTGAGAAGGGCCGCCTGGAAGATCGACGGCATCTGACCGACAACCCTGCCCAGATGGTCGGATATTCGCCGCTGCTGCACAGCCTGATCGCCGACGCGCCCTTTATGGCAATTGACGGTCTGCCCATAACCTATGGCGAACTGGAGCAGTACCGCAGCACCTACCCGGTCCCGGATGGCGTAACCGGGGGTACTTCCTGGCTGAACGAAGGCATTTTCGTACCCGCTGACTATGGCCTGGCCCCCGTGCCGGGCTACATCGTGCCCCACCAGTTCTGGAGCTATATCAACCGCCTCTCGCTCTTTCCCGGCGGATGGTTGCACGATGTTGGCCTGCCGATCACCCAGGCATTTCATATCATTGTTCCAACCGATGCCGGTGAGCAGCGATTGGTGGTGCAGGCATTTGATCGCACGGTGCTGCTGCTCGATCTGACGGAGCAGCATGACTGGTCCGTGCGTCGCGCAAACATCGGCACTGATGCCGCCTGGGTCTACACCGGGGAACCACTGTATGAAGCATATCCGGCAGCCCCGCCGGATCTCTACCCGGATGCGCCTAAACGGATCGAGGTTGACCTGGGCCGGCAGTGGCTGACGGCCTACCAGGGCGACATGCTGGTGCTGGATGCGCCGATATCCTCCGGCAAAGATAGGTTTGAAACACCCGCCGGGGAGTGGCGCATCTATGCCCGCTACCGCCAGAAGACTCTGCGCGGCAGTTACAACGGCGAAAGCTGGAACGTCCCCGATGTGCCCGCCGTAATGTTCTACTGGGGCGGGTTTGCCATCCACGGAGTCTACTGGCATGACCGCTTCGGTACGGGTGAGCGGCATAGCCACGGCTGCGTTGGGGTTGCGCCACACGATGCGCATTTCCTCTTCGACTGGGCCCCCAACGGAACACGCGTGATTGTACGCTGATAACGCGACGCTCCTATAACACGCTATGCCGCTCCTCCCGCAGGTTAGCTCCAACTTACCTGCGGGAGGTTTTTATTTAATGAACATATTCTGCTTCCAAACATCCGGCTACAACCAGATTGTAGAAAACCCCCGCAGCACCAGTCGAAAAACTACGGGAATAGACGGATAGCATTCTCCATAGCCGACATGGTACACTGCTCAGGGGTGTGCCAATATCCCTACTGCGTTCCGCGCCAGTATCTTCATGTGCTGTTTTATAGAGACAGTTCCGCCAACTCGATTTACGCAGTTGTCCATCCAGCGGATGGGACTCGCTTCCGGCAGGACGAAAGAAGACCTTTTTTTCGACATTGTTTGACCTCCGACCAAATAATGTCGGAAGAAAGAGAAAACATACCATTGCTGCCGCAGGCGATTCTGGTTTTTCGATCCGGCACCGGGCCAGAACAGGCTCCATTGCATAATTCGTGTCAAGATCATCTGCTCCGGCACAATTAACCGGATTTTAACCATACGTTGGCACTCAATGTGCATTGAGATGATATGATGATAGAGAACCCAGAATAAAAAATACAGCGCAAAGCGGGCCTGGCACAGCGTGGTTAAAACAACAGAGCCGTTCATTCTGAATAGAGATCGTGGTTTTTCAGGATTACTTCCATGGTTGAACTATCTAAAGATGAAACCATGCTGATGGAGATGCTCCTCCCGGCATCGCTGGCCTCTGCCCTCCGCCGCGCTACGCCGTTTCCGGCAGCCACGCGTGAGGCATGCAATCGTCTGTCCGACTATCTTCAGACGCTCATACCATTTGTGCCGGCGCCGGTTCTTGCCAGACACCTGACCGATCCTACGCACAGCGCCGTCAGCGGGCAGTATTTCAGCGGCACGCTGATTATTGCCGACCTCTCCGGCTTTACCGCCCTCTCCACTCAACTGGCAATGGCTGGACGCCAGGGGAGTGAGGAGATCGGCGCAATTATTAATCGGCTCTTTGGCATGCTGCTGGACGAAATCTATGCATACGGCGGCGGCGTGGTCAAATTTGGCGGTGATGCTGTCACTGCTTTTTTTGATGCCCGCGATGTGGGTGATGATCATGCCGTACACGCCTGCGCTGCGGCCCACGCAATGCAAGCCCGCATGGGCGAGTTTGCCAATCTGACGACCAGCAAGGGCAGCTTTGATCTACATCTGCGCATCAGTGTGCATAGCGACCGCATCTTCTTCACGGAAGTCGGCACGCTCAACCATACCAGCCTGATTATGACCGGACGGGCCGTCAACCGCCTGCTGGTGGCGCAGGAAGCGACCATGCCCGATGAGATCGTCCTCTCTGATGAGACTCTGCGCAATCTGACCGCCGCGCACACCCGGCAGAAGTTGCCGGGACTCCACCTGCTGACCGGGTTCACGCAGGAACCACTGCCGCCACCCACCCGGCCAACAGTCCCGCAAGCGGAACTTCCCGTACCCGATCTGGCAGCGTTGCAGATGCTGCTGCGCCGGATCGCCCGACTGCGGTCCTATATTCCCTATGATTTACCCCGACGCTTTCTGCATACCCACGATGAGCGGGGCGAGTTTCGCCCGGTTACAGTGTTTTTTGCCAATTTTTATGCATTCCGTAAGCTCCTGGCGCTGCTGGAGCTATCCGCCCAGATCGAACACGACACCACGATTATCGGGCGAGTACTCAACACCTACTACTGTCAGACCCAATCGCTGATCCGGCGCTACGGGGGGAGCATTAACAAAATCGATATGGCAACCTTCGGTGATCGCCTGATGGCGATCTTCGGCGCACCCATTGCCCACGAAGATGACCCGACCCGCGCGGTGCAGGCTGCGCTGGAACTGCGCGCCACCCTCGATAATACCGATCAGGAAACCGCTAACCTGCTGCGTGCCTGGACGGAAAGCCATCCGGAACAACGGCCACTGTTGCAGGTAGCGCAGAGCGCGCTGCGCCAGCGCATTGGTATTGCCGGCGGTGTGGTATTTGCCGGGATTGTTGGTGCGCCCCAACGCTACGAGTATACGGTGATTGGCAAAACGGTGAATCTGGCGGCCCACTTACTCGACGTTGCCCGCGAGGATGATATCTTACTGACTTCGCGCACCTATCACAGCGTGCGCCGGCATTTGCAGGCCACGCCCCTGCCGCCCCAGCAACTGAAGGGTTTCGCGCAGTCTGTACAGATCTATCGCGCCATCCAGAAGCGTTCTTCCGCTTCCATACCAGACATGCTGCACCGCGCAACGCCGCTGGTGGGGCGGGATGCAGCGCTGACGCAACTGATCGAAATTGCAAATCAGGCACTCACTCCCACTGAAGCCGCCGGGCGCGTGCTGGTATTGACCGGGGAGGCCGGAGTTGGCAAGTCGCGGCTGGCAAACGAGGCTGTGCCGGCAATTCAGGCACTGACTCCCACGGTCAGGATTATTCGTGGGGAGTGCCAGAGCTATGAGCAGACGACGCCTCATGCGGTGATGAGTCGCCTGCTGCCCCAGTTGCTCCAGATGGGTCCATCCAATGAGCCGGAAGGAGCTGCCGCGCCGGATCGAACGGCACAGGCAACAGTGGTACAGCAGCAGCTTGACACCCTGGTACCCGAGTGGAGCCGTTTTGCGTCGCTCCTGGCTCCCCTGCTGCATCTCCCTATCCCAGAGACTGCCCTGATCCGGGCACTCACGCCGGATCAGCGCCACGAGCGCCTGCAAGATCTGATCCTGATGCTCTGCTTTGCCATTGCGCGCCGACAACCCCTGGTCCTGATCATTGATGACTTGCAGTGGAGCGATGCCTCGAGTCGCGCGCTGATCGAGCGGTTCGCCATCGAACTGGAGGGACAATCCATTCTGCTGCTGCTGCTCTACCGCCCCTTCCCGATCCTGGTGGCTCCCTGGAGTAATCTGCCGCACTGCGCCACTATCACCCTGGACAACCTGAAATCGACGGATAGCGCGACCCTGCTGGCAACCCTGCTGGATGGCGCGCCGCCGCCGGAACTCCACACCCTGTTTGCCCAACTCGACGGGACGCCGCTCTTCCAGGAAGAGACGGTGCGCTACCTGCTGGAGTCCGGCATCCTGCAGCGCGACGAGGACGGCCACTGGATCGCAACGCGCCCGGTTGATAGCATTGTTATTCCGCTCCAGATTGAACAACTGATTATAGCGCGCCTGGATCGACTGGAGGAAGCTACTCGCGCGCTGGTGCAGATCGCCGCCGTGATCGGGCAGCACTTTACCCGGCAACTCCTGGCCACCGTTGTATCACCTGATGATGATACGCTGGAGCAGCGCCTACATGAATTAATTCATGCCGCCATTATCATGCCGGATATGGATACGACCCGGCCGGCCTATCAGTTCAAACATACTTTGATCCGCGAAGTAGCCTATGGCAGCATGCTATTTGTGCATCGACGCGGCCTGCATGCCCGGATTGCCACCGCCATCAAGCAGATCTACGGCAACCATCTTGATGAGCAGCATGCGCTCCTGGCCGAGCATTACCGTCTGGCCCACCTGCCCGACCGGGCCTTCCCGCACTTCCTGGCGGCGGCCCACCAGGCCCGGACACGCTATGCCAATGACGAGGCGATCAAGCTCTACCAGCAGGCGCTGGCGACCGCCCCCTGGCAGACCCGGGAGAATACCCCACCCGACCTGGCGCAGGCCGCCCTGATCTATGAAAACCTGGGCGATGTGCTGACGCTGATCGGGGAATATACCGCCGCACGCGAGCAGTATGGCGAACTGCTCAGCATGTTCACCCAGTATGATCGCGCCGGATATGCCGTCCAGCGGGCCGGGCTACAGCGCAAAATCGGCAGCACCCACGAGCATGAGGGACGGCTGGAAGTCGCACTGCTCTGGCTGGCCCATGCCACCGAAACGATGGAAACCAGTAAAACTATACCACTCACCGATGAAGCGAAACGCGAGTATGTGCGTATTCTGAGCGATACCGGCTGGGTATACTTCCGCCAGGAAAACCTGAAGCAGGCCCAGCACTATCTGGAACAGGCGCTGGCCGCAATCGCGCCGCAGGGCATGGAAGACGAGCAGGCCCAGATCCTCAACCGACTGGGGGGCATTGCCTATACCCGAGGCAATATGCAGGTGGCGCGCTACTTTGTGCAACAGAGCCTGGCAGCCAGCGAGCAGAGCGGTGATCTCATCGGTCAGGCCAAGGCGTTAAATAACCTGGGTAATCTTACCGGGATGGAAGGATTCTTTGAAGAGTCAACCCACTATGCGCTGCGAGCCATAGAGATTAACGAGCGGATTGGCAACCGGCGTCTTCTGGCTCTGACCCTGAACAATATCGGCTGGGCCTTCTATGATATGGAAAACTACCAGGAGGCACACAACTATCTTAACCAGGCAGTCCGGCAAGCCACTGAAGTTCACGACACATATCATCAAATGCTTGCATTACTCAATCTTGGGTATGTACTTACCGCTTTGCAGCAATGGGAGGCAGCCGAACATGCCGCTTTCCGCAGCCAGTTTATTGCCGCACAGATGAACCTCTCTGCGGAACAACTTGACTGTTATACCGTGTTAGGAGAGATCGCGCTGCAGCGCGACAATCTTGCAGCGGCTATCACGGAATACCAGGAGGGGTTAGCCTTAGACGTTGATGTGCAGAGCGAAGAGTATGGTCGCTTTCAGCGGCTGGAGGCGCGGATTGCCGCTGCTCAGGGGGAGCGGGAGCGGGCCGTTGAATTACTCCAGGCCAATGCGCAACTCTTCACGGAGTTGCAGAACCTCCCGGAGGTAAACCGCACCCGGAAGCTGCTGGCCGAGTTGACGGCAGAGCCTCCCCCGGTGCCGGACTCTTCTCCTACATCGGGGGAGACGGGGTAGACAAAGCGGTTGGTGTCCCGGCGGGTGAAGGCTGAAGCGGCCCCACTCCATATCCGCACTATTTTTTCAACGTTCATCAGCCGGTCGGGGGCCATTGCTCATGGGTAAAAGCATTCGGTAGGGACGCGCAAAAGTGCATCCGCATCCCGTTCTGCTGCGGTCCTCCCCATCTTAGCCGCTGGATACCGGATCAGGCCAGGGGCGGGCTACCATCCTGGTAGCCCGCCCCTGGCCTGCTTAGGGTCCATAAAAGAATAACTTCCCCCACCTATGGTAGACTCACACCAGACCAGAAGAGAACGCGAGCACTGAATGCCAG
>JGI12109J20283_10035928_pt1 | contig 30871 bp, 27 predicted proteins | sample ElkSlonscriptome_12_FD_20283 | JGI IMG/M metagenome (IMG submission 20283)
GCAGCGCTGGGGAGACGCTGCCCTCGGACGCCAGCACCGAGGCCCGAGCGGCGCTCACGGCCTTGGGCTACTCCGCGGCCGAAGCGCTCAAGATGGTCCGGTCCGTCGCTGACGCGGACCAATCGTCGGACGAATCGTCTGGCAAGTCGGCGGAGCAGCTGATCCGGGCCGCCCTGAAGCAGAAAATGAGCGGGTGACCGCGATGATGCAACGCCATGGATGAGTCACGACTAATCAGCGCCGAGGACCAGCCGGAGGAGGCGCGCGTCGAGGCCAGCCTGCGCCCAGCGCGCATGGCTGAGTATATCGGTCAGCCGAGGATGAAAGAGCGCCTATCGATCTATCTGGAGTCGGCCCGCAGGCGCCACGAGGCGCTCGATCACGTGCTGATCTTCGGGCCGCCCGGCCTGGGCAAGACCACGCTGGCGCACGTTATCGCCGCCGAGATGGGCACGCAGCTGCGCCAGACCTCGGGCCCCGTCCTCGAGCGGGCCGGCGATCTGGCCGCCATGCTGACCAACCTCGAGCCCGGCGACGTTCTGTTCGTCGATGAAATTCATCGCCTCAGCCCCGTGGTGGAGGAAGTGCTCTATCCCGCCATGGAGGACTACCGCATCGACATTATTATCGGTGAGGGCCCGGCCGCTCGCTCGATTCAGCTCGACCTGCCGCGCTTCACCCTGGTCGGTGCGACCACGCGCGCCGGCTTGCTGACCTCGCCCCTTCGCGACCGCTTCGGCATCGTCGAGCGCCTGGAGTTCTACGATGCCGACGACCTCGCTCGCATCGTCGAGCGCTCTGCCGGCATTCTCGACATCGAGTCCGACCCCGAAGGCGCCGCGGAAATCGCCCGGCGCGCTCGCGGCACGCCCCGCATCGCCAATCGCCTCCTGCGCCGGGTTCGGGATTTTGCCCAGGTCCGATCGGACGGGCGGATTTCGTCGGCCGCCGCCGCCGATGCGCTGGAAATGATGCAGGTTGATCGTCGCGGCTTCGACACGATGGACCGGCGCCTGCTCAGCGTCCTGATCGAGCACTTCAACGGCGGCCCCGTAGGGGTCGAGAGCCTCGCCGCGTCCCTGTCTGAAGAGCGCGGCACGATCGAGGACGTGATCGAGCCCTTCCTGATTCAGGAGGGCTACCTGGTGCGAACGGCGCGCGGCCGCATGGCCACCTCCAGAACCTGGCAGCATTTCGGCCTGAGCCCGCCGGCGGGCACCGCCAGCGAGGATCTGTTCAGTTCTCCCGCTCGTCCGGGCAGCGACTCGAACTGATATGGACAGCGACAGCCGCCGCTATCGGGTGTATTGGGAGGACACGGATGCCGGGGGCGTGGTCTATCACGCGCGCTATCTGCATTTCTTCGAGCGGGCCCGTTCCGACTGGCTGCGTGAGCTCGGATTTCCGCAGCAGCAGCTCAAGGAACGGGCCAATCGTGTCTTCGCCGTCACCCGTATGGAAACGGACTTTCTGGCGCCGGCGCGACTGGAGGATGAACTTGCCGTGTCGGTTTGCGTCGAAAGCCTTCGAGGCGCTTCGGTCATTTTCGATCAGCGCATCCGTCGAGTCGGCGACGATCTACTCCTGGCTCGCGCGCGAGTTCACGCCGCCTGTCTGAACGCGGAGACCTTCAGGCCGGCGCGGGCGCCACGGGAGATGATGGCGGCCATCGAAGGCGATCGGCAGGGTCTTGCTGACCGCGCTTCCTAATCGTCGGGCCTGACGACGCGGTCACGACATCACTCAACGCCACGGGACAAACAAGAATGAACGCAAACGAGCTGGAAATCTGGCACCTGATCATGGAGGCCAGCCTGCTGGTTCAGGCCGTTATGGCGCTCCTGGTCCTGGCCTCCCTGGCCTCCTGGATGGTCATCTTTCGCAAGCGCCAGATGTTCTCTCGCGCTGAAAAGCGCCTGCGCGAATTCGAAGAGCGATTCTGGTCCGGCGCCGATCTGAACAAGCTCTACGACTCGGTGGCGGCGAACCGCGCCGGTCGCGAAGGCGCCGAGGCCATCTTCGAGTCCGGCTTTCGTGAATTCACCCGGTTGCGCGATGAGCGACACCTCAATCCGGATACGCTCGTCGACGGCGCCCAGCGCGCCATGCGTATCGCTCTGAATCGCGAGGTCGATCGGCTCGAACATCATCTGGGCTTTCTGGCCACGGTCGGTTCGGTCAGTCCCTACATCGGTCTGTTCGGAACGGTCTGGGGCATCATGAACTCCTTTCGCGGACTGGCCGGCGCCCAGTCGGCCACCATTGCCATGGTCGCGCCCGGCATTTCCGAGGCGCTGATCGCTACGGCCATCGGCCTGTTCGCCGCGATTCCCGCAGTGATTGCCTTCAACAAGTACTCCGGCCAGCTCGAGCGCCTCGAACTGCGCTACGACAATTTCAAGGAAGAGTTCGCCTCCATCCTCCATCGCCAGGCCCGGCGACTCCAGGCCGAGCGATAGGCGGGAGGTGATCGCATGAGTGAACGCTACCATCGACGCCGGCGCCGGCGCATGTCTGAAATCAACGTGGTGCCCTATATCGACGTAATGCTGGTCTTGCTGGTCATCTTCATGATCACCGCGCCGCTGATGAATCTCGGGGTGGAAATCGAGCTTCCGACGGGCAACGCCGAGCCGATGGAAGACCAGGGGGATCCCTTGATGGTCACCGTGACCGCCAGCGGCGATTTTTACCTGGACACGGGTGACCAGCCGGAGCTCATCGACGGCGCCACCCTGGTCAACACCGTGTCAGCGATCGCGGCACGCAATCCAGAGCTGCAGGTTCTGGTCGGAGGCGATCAACAGACCGACTACCAGTACATCTATCAGGCGATGGTCTATCTGCAGCAGGCAGGCGTGGCTTCGGTCGGGCTCGTCGGCGACCCGGAAGAGGAATGATGCCGGCTCGGAGCGTGGCCCCGACGTCCATCGAGCGGGTGTCCCGGCGGCAGATCAGGTCGGCCGGGCGCGGTTGAATGGCAACGCGCAGTCAAGTTGTCACCGATCGCTTGGCGGCGTTTTCTCTGGCCGTGGGCGTGCATGTCCTCGTCGGCCTTTTTCTTCTCGTTGGCAGCTGGAACTGGGAACCCCTTCAGACCCAGCAGATGCCCGTTCGCGTGACCCTTGTCGACCAGGCGCCCGGCGCGAGGGCCGAGGATGAGCAGCGGGCGCAGGCCCAGCAGGAGGCCCGCCAGCGCGAGGACCAGCGTCGGCGCGAGCAAGAGGCGGCGCAGCAGCGGCAGGAACAACAGAGGCAAGAACAACAGCAGCAAGAACAAGAGCGGCGTGAACAAGAGCGGCGTGAACAAGAGCGTGAGCGTCGAGCGCGAGAGCTTGAACAGCAGCGAGCCGAACAGGCCGAACGCGACCGCCTCGCCGAGCTGCAGCGTCAGCGAGAAGCGGAGCGGCAGCGGCTCGAAGCAGAACGTCGGCGCGAGGACGAGGAGCGCCTGCGCGAACTGGCCGAGCTTCGCCGGCAGCGCGAGCAGGCTGAGCAGGATCGCCTCGAGCAGGAGCGTCGCCTGCAGGAACTGGCCGCGCAGCGCGCGGCGGAAGAGGCAGAGCGTCAGGCCGCGGAAGAAGCAGAGCGCCTGCGCCTGGCCGACGAACGAGCGGCGGCCGATGCACGCCGTGCGACGCTCGGCGAGGAGTACGTTGCGACGATTCGCGAGCTGGTGCGTCGGAACTGGACTCGCCCGCCCACGACGCAGCCCGGCGTAGTCTGTCGGATACGCGTCGTCCAGATTCCCGGCGGGGAAATAATCGGCGCCGAGATTGTCTCACCCTGCAACGCCGACGCCGCAACGCGACGCTCGATCACCGCCGCGGTTTTGCGCGTGGCTTTCCTGCCCTACCAGGGCTATGAATCCGTATTTGAAAGGGAGATCGATTTTGATTTCATTTATGAAGGCTGAGCACTCGCTGCGCACCCTGGTTCTGTCATCGCTGCTGCTGGCGCTCCTCTGGCCTGGTCTGGCGCTGGCCCAGCTTCGCATCGAGATTGTCGATGGGGTCGAGGGCGCGATGCCGATTGCCGTCGCGCCCTTTGCCTGGCGCGCCACAGAAGCCGAGCCGGCGGTCACGGTCTCGGAGATCATCAGCGCAAACCTGGCGCGCTCCGGCCTGTTCGAGCCCATGGACGAGAGCGGAATGATCGACCGCCCGGTTCAGCCCGCTGAGGTTCAGTTCGGTACCTGGCGCCTGCTCAAGGTCGACCATCTCGTCATCGGTCAAGTTCGCGAGGCCGCTGACGGCTTCGGCTACGACATCGAATACCACCTGCTCGACGTGCTCACCGGGCGCATCCTCCTGTCCCAGGCCCTGGGAGTCGGCCCTGGCGATCTTCGCTTCGGCGCCCATCGCGTCTCGGACGCGATCTACGAGGCGCTGTTGGGGGTGCCCGGCGCCTTCGCGACGCGAATCGCCTACGTTGTCGCCAGCGGCCAGGACAGCGGCAATCCGCTCTACGAACTGGTTGTCGCCGATGCCGATGGCTTCAACGAACAGACCGTGGTGCGCAATGCCGAACCGATCCTCTCGCCGACCTGGTCACCGGACGCGCGCAAGCTGGCCTATGTCTCCTTCGCGACCGGGCGCTCGAACGTGATCGTTCAGGATATCTACACCGGCCAGAATGAAGTGGTGAGTTCCGAGCCGGGAATCAATGGTGCGCCGGCCTTCTCGCCCGACGGGCGCTATCTGGCGGTCAGCCTGTCGCGAAGCGGCAGTCCCAATATCTGGATCCTCGATCTCGAGGGCGAGCAGCGTCCACGTCAGCTGACCCGGCACTGGTCGATCAACACGGAGCCCGCGTTCTCATCCAGCGGTCGCGATATCTTTTTCACCTCCGATCGGGCAGGGCGGCCGCAGATCTACCGGATCGATATCGACGGCGGCGACCCGGAGCGCCTGACCTTCGAGGGACGCTACAACGCGCATGCATCGATGGGCCCGAACGACCGCCTCATGGCAGTGATTTTCAGCGAGGGAAATGAGGACTACAGGATTGCCGTGCATGATCGCGAAACGTCACGATTAAGTGTATTATCTGACGGTCGTCTGGACGAGTCGCCCAGCTTCGCGCCCAACGGCAGCATGGTGCTTTACGCTGCACGCCAGGATGGGCGCGGCGTGCTGGCCGCTGCATCGGCCGACGGGCGGGTGCGGCAGCGTCTCGTTACCGGGTCCGGCGACGTTCGCGAACCCGCCTGGTCGCCGCTGGTGACCACGGGGCTGCGGTAAGGTTAATGATGCACGCCGGCTCTAGAAAAAGAATCGAATCAACATCTTTTCCCAATCAATCACCAAACAGATACAACCTAACAGCGATAAGGAATCGGGAGGTTTCATGAACACTGCACTGCGTTTGATTGCCATCGTGATGTTGGCGGCCCTGCTCGCCGCTTGCGCACGGCAAACTACCCCGGAGCCGGAGCCGCCGGTCGTCCAGCCCCCGGTCGAACAGCCCGAGCCGCCGGAAACCGACCGCATCGACCCGCGTGACTTTACCGACGTGCGCAACCTCGACAATCCGGACAGCCTGCTGAGCCAGCGAGTCGTCTATTTCGAGTTTGACCGGTCAAACATCCGCGCGCAGTTCCGTCCGATCATCGAAGCCCACGCGGCCTATGTCCGCGCTAATCCGTCGGCGGATCTGATTCTTGAGGGACACGCCGATGAGCGCGGTTCGCGCGAATACAACCTGGCTCTGGGCGAACGACGCGGCAACGCCGTTCGTGAAGCCATGGAGGCCGGCCGGGTCAGCGCCAGTCAGCTCGAGGTCGTCAGCTACGGTGAAGAGCGGCCGGTGTGCCGGAACAGCGACGAGGACTGCTGGCAGCGCAATCGTCGCGTGGAGATCGTCTACACCGCGCGCTGATCATGAAGCAGACGGGCCTACTCAAAACGGTGATGACCGTCACAATCGCGGCGGCTTTCCTGTCCCCTGCCCAGGCGCAGGACAGCCAGCTCGTGTATCAAGTCCAGGACCTGCTCGAAGAAATTCGAGAATTGCGAGGGATGGTCGAGTCTCAGCAGCGTGAGATCGAGAATCTTCAGCGTCGCCAGCGCGACCAGTACCTCGATCTGGACCAGCGTCTTCAGGCGCTGGATTCGCAGCCTGATCGGAACCCGGCAGCGGGTTCCGAGCCCGTTTCTTCATCGCCCGACACGGGCGCCGCCGTCGCGCAGCCTGTCTCCCCGAGTTCCGATGTGCCCGAGGTGCGTGCCCCGATCGATGCGCGCGCAGAGGTCACTCCGCTCACCGCTCCCGCCGTTCGCCAGACACGCGATCTCGAGACCCCGGGGGAAGAGGAGCAGCGTGCCTACGACGCCGCCTTCGCGGATCTGCGGGCGACGCGCTACGCCGATGCGGCCGAAGGCTTCGCGAGCTTCCTAGAGCAGTGGCCCGACTCGGCGTATGCGCCGAATGCCCAGTACTGGATGGCCGAGACCTATTATGTAACGCGTGACTTCCAGACCGCGCTCGATTACTTCAACGAGCTTCTGGCGCGCTATCCCGGCAGCAGCAAGCAGGGTGATGCGCTCCTTAAAATCGGCTTCAGTCATTTCGAGCTGCAGCAGTGGAACGAGGCGCGCGCCGCGCTCGAACAGGTTCGCAGCGACTTTCCGGAAACCACCCTGTCGCGCCTCGCCGAGGGCCGGCTCCGCGACATGCGCCTGGCCGGCCATTTCTGATCGGCACGGGACGTCCGGTCCCGCGCCGCTTGCATCGCTTCGCTTGCCATGGCCCCCTCTGTCACCCTGCCCGCTGCCGCTCCTGAATCAGAGGATCTCGCCGCCCGCGGCCTGAAGATCACCGAGATCTTCACCTCGATCCAGGGCGAATCCGATCTGGTGGGGTGGCCGACGGTCTTCATACGTCTGACCGGCTGTCCCTTGCGGTGTCGCTGGTGCGACACGCCGTATTCGTTTCAGGGTGGCGACTGGATGTCGATCGAGGACATCGTGACTCACGCCAAGGACGAGGGCGTCGGTCATGTCTGCGTCACCGGCGGTGAGCCCCTGTCCCAGAAGCGCTGCCTCGAACTGCTTGAGAAGCTCTGTGACGCGGGCCTTGTCGTTTCCCTGGAGACCAGCGGAGCCGTCCCCGTCGCCCGAGTCGATCGCCGGGTGATCAAGGTGATGGATTTGAAAGCGCCTGGCTCCGGCGAGGTCGATCGCAATCTCTGGGACAATCTGGCCCATCTTCAGCCCCGGGATCAGATCAAGATCGTTGTTGCCGATCGCAAGGACTTCGACTGGGCCGTGGCTCAGGTGCGCGAGCGCGACCTGACTCGCTGGCAGGTGCTGTTTTCGCCCGTTTGGCAGGTGCTGCACCCGAAGACGCTGGCCGAGTGGATTGTTGCCGAGCGAGCGCCGGTTCGACTGCAGCTGCAGACTCACAAATACCTGTGGGGCGAGGCCCAGGGCCACTAGTGCTCAATCACTTTGATCCGCTGGACCTGAATCTGAGGGGATGAATCAGCAATGGCTCTGAACACGGTTGTTTTTCCTGTCGCGGGGCTCGGAACCCGATTTCTTCCCGCCACCAAAACGGTGCCGAAGGAAATGCTGCCGGTCGTCGATCGACCGCTGATCCAGTACGCCGTGGAAGAGGCGTTGGCGGCCGGCGCGAGACGCTTGGTCTTCGTGACGGGGCGGACCAAGGGCGCCATCGCCGATTATTTCGACAAGGCCTACGAGCTCGAGACCGAGCTCGATCGTCGCGGCAAGCAGGACACGCTGGCTGAACTGGCCGAGCTGATGCCATCGGACGCTGAATGCCTTTACATCCGCCAGCCCGAGGCCCTGGGGCTGGGCCACGCCATACTCTGCGCTCGCTCGCTGGTCCCCGATGAAGCCTTCGGTATCATTCTTCCCGACGATCTGATCCACCATCCCAGTGACCCGGTCATGGCGCAGCTCGCGCGCCACCGCGATTCCACCGGGAGCTCGGTGATCAGCGTCGAGGCCGTGCCGAAGGAGCGCACGCAGGCCTACGGCGTGGTCGATGTGGCGAAGATGGAACAGCGCTCGGGTCGCCTGCGTGGGATCGTGGAAAAGCCGGCGCCGGATCAGGCTCCGTCGAATCTCGCGGTGGTGGGGCGTTATGTCCTGAGCTCCAGAATCTTCGAGCTGCTCGAGGGCACGCCGCCCGATCACCGCGGGGAAATTCAGTTGACCGATGCCATCGCCGAGCTGCTCCGACTCGAAGCCGTTGACGCCTATCGATTCGAGGGTCGTCATTTCGACTGCGGGAGCAAGCTTGGATTTTTGCAGGCCACCGTTCACTTCGGTCAGCGCCACCCTGAAATCGGTGACGCCTTCTCGCGCTGGCTCGATTCGCAAGCCCCTCCGCAAGGCTCTTGAAGGGCGACGCCCGCTCGCCTTTTACCTATGGACGAAAGCGGGTAGACTGGCCGGCTAATTAGTCAACGAAAAGTCAACGAAAAGCCGACATGAGCAGCAAAGAATTGCTGGCGCAGGTGCGCCACGCGGTGGCCGAGGCGGGAGAGGCCATCCTCGAGATCTACGCGGATCCGACCCGTTTCCAAACCGAGCTGAAAACCGACGACAGTCCCCTGACCGCCGCCGACAAGGCCGCGAACGACATCCTGGTTCGCGCGCTGGAGGCGCTGACGCCGGATATTCCGGTGCTGTCGGAGGAAAGCGACCAGGCGCCCTGGTCGACGCGCCGGCACTGGGACCGCTGCTGGGTGGTCGATCCCCTCGACGGGACGCGGGAATTCCTCAAGCGCAATGACGAGTTCACGGTCAATGTCGCCCTCGTCGAGCAGCATCGCCCGGTGCTGGGCGTCGTGTTTGCCCCGGCCCTGGATCGCTGGTTCTTCGCTGCTCGCGGCGAGGGCGCCTGGCGCCAGGACGGAAGCCGCCAGCCCGTGCCGATCCACGTCGGCGAAAAGATCGCCGACCGGCCCTGGCAGGTCGTGGGGTCGCGGTCCCACAATACGCCGGCCGTCGATGCCTTCGTCGAGCGTCTCGGCGACGCTGAAATGGTCGCCATGGGCAGCTCTCTAAAACTCTGCCTCGTTGCCGACGGGTCCGCCGATGTCTATCCGCGCCTGGGGCCGACCAGCGAGTGGGATACCTGCGCGGCGCAGGCCGTCGTCGAGGAAGCCGGCGGTCAGGTGTTGGACGCGGACACCGGTCAGCCCCTGGCCTACAACGCCCGCGAGTCCCTGCTGAATCCGCATTTCATCGTCTGCGCGTCGCCGGACCCGGACTGGTTTCAGAAGGCGGCCTGAGGGCTTTTTTCTTCGGCACGATTACTCTTTTCTTGCAACGCCCTGGACTGAACCATGAACGCTGATGCCTCCGCTGAATCGACGTCGAGTCTGAGCCACTTGGAGATGCTCGAGGCCGAAGCCATCCACATCCTTCGGGAGGTGGCAGCGAGCGCTGAAAATCCGGTCATGCTCTATTCCGTCGGCAAGGATTCGGGCGTGATGCTGCACCTGGCTCGCAAGGCGTTCCATCCAAGCCCGCCGCCCTTTCCCCTGCTCCATGTCGATACGACCTGGGATTTTCAGGCGGTCTACGAATTTCGCGACAGGATCGCTCGGGAGATGGGGATGGAGCTCATCGCCTACAGCAACCCCGAGGGTCTGGCTCAGGGCATCGGACCCTTCTCTCATGGCTCCAAGGTCCATATCGATATCATGGCGATGCAAGCGCTCAAGCAGGCGCTCGGCCAGCACGGTTTCGATGCAGCCTTCGGTGGGGCTCGCCGCGACGAGGAGCGGTCGCGCGCCAAGGAGCGCGTCTTTTCCTTCCGCGATCGCAACCAGGGCTGGGACCCGAAAAACCAGCGCCCGGAGCTCTGGAATCTCTACAACGGCCGAGTCCACAAGGGCGAGTCGATCAGAGTCTTTCCCCTCTCGAACTGGACCGAGCTGGATATCTGGCAGTACATCTACGCCGAGAACATTCCCATGGTGCCGCTCTACTTCGCCGCCGAGCGGCCGGTGATCGATCGCGACGGCACGCAGATCGTCGTCGATGATCCGGCTCGCCTGCCGGCAGGCCTGGATCAGGAACCGACGATGAAGACCGTGCGATTCCGAAGCCTGGGCTGCTGGCCTCTGACCGGTGCCGTCGAATCCACGGCGACGACGCTGCTCGAGGTCATCGAAGAAACGCTCAAGGTCAAGAATTCCGAGCGTCAGGGGCGCTCGATCGACAAGGACCCGGGTGCCTCCATGGAGGAAAAGAAACGACAGGGGTATTTCTGAGCATGGACATCGAAGCGCTTCTTCAGCAGCACGCCGACAAGGATCTGCTGAGGTTCATCACCTGCGGTTCCGTCGACGACGGCAAATCGACGCTGATCGGCCGATTGCTGTATGAGTCCAAGCAGGTCTACCAGGACCAGCTGTCGGCGATGACGAGGGACTCGAAGAAATGGGGAACGCAGGGCGATGAGGCCGACCTGGCGCTGCTCGTCGACGGTCTCCAGTCCGAGCGTGAGCAGGGCATTACCATCGACGTTGCCTATCGCTATTTCTCGACGCCGAAGCGCAAATTCATCATTGCCGACACGCCCGGTCACGAGCAATACACTCGAAACATGGCTACGGGTGCATCCACCGCCGAGGCGGCAGTGATTCTCATCGACGCTCGAGCCGGTCTGCAGACCCAGACTCGCCGGCATTCCTTCATCGTTTCTCTGCTCGGTATCGAGCACGTCATCGTTGCGATCAACAAGATGGATCTGGTCGATCATAGCCGGGAGCGTTTCGAATCGATCGTCACCGACTATCAGGCCTTCGCCAACAAGCTGGATCTGCCGCAGGTGCACTGCTTGCCGGTGGTCGCCCTCAGCGGCGACAACGTGCTCGAGCGCTCCGAGCGGCTGGCCTGGTTCGATGGCCCGACGGTCATCGAGCTTCTCGAATCGCTGCCCGTCCACGATGAGTCGGCCAGCCGCGACTTTCGCTTTCCGGTGCAGTATGTGAATCGGCACAGCGCCAGCTTCCGCGGCTTCGCCGGGACCGTGGCCAGCGGACAGATCGCCGTCGGCGACGCGGTCATGGTGATGCCCTCGGGCCGTCAAAGCCAGATCGAGCGCATCGTTCGTTTCGAGGGCGACCAGGCCCGCGCCCACGCTGGCCAGGCGGTGACCTTCACCCTCGCCGATGAAATCGACGTCAGCCGGGGCGATATGATCGTGCGACCCGAAGCCAAGCCGCGCATTGCCGAGGCCCTCGACGCCCGGCTGGTCTGGATGAACGACTCGCCGCTCCTCCCCGGTCGCCAGTACGACCTTCGCTTTGCGACCGCCACCGTTGCCGCCACGCCCGAAGGCATCAACCACCAGATCGATGTCAACACGCTGGAGCACCACCACGTCGACCAGCTCGGCCTGAACGATATCGGTCTCGTGCGCTGGCGCTTGAGCAAGCCCTCTGCCTTCGATGCCTACAGCGAGCACCGGCAGACCGGCGCCTTTGCTGTTATCGACCGCATCAGCAACCTGACCGTTGGCGCCGGAATGATCGTGCGTCCGGTCACGGACACGCTGACCGACAAGTCCTCGAACGTGGTCTGGCACGAGCACCGTATTGCCAAGAGCCAGCGTTCCGGACAGAAATCCCAGCGTCCGGCCGTGCTCTGGTTTACGGGCCTGTCCGGCGCCGGCAAATCCTCCGTTGCCAATGCCCTGGAGACCGCGCTCTTCCAGCGCGGCCACCACTCTTACCTGCTCGATGGGGACAACGTGCGCCACGGCCTGAATCGGGATCTGGGCTTTACCGACGAGGACCGCGTCGAAAACATCCGCCGGATCGGCGAGGTCGCCAGGCTGATGGCGGATGCGGGTCTCGTCGTCCTGAGCGCCTTCATTTCGCCCTTTCGGGCCGATCGGGACATGGTGCGAGAGCTGATGGAGCCCGGCGAGTTCATCGAAATCTACATCCAGGCCAGCCTGGAGACCTGCGAAGGACGCGACCCCAAGGGTCTCTACGCCAAGGCTCGGGCCGGAGCGATCAAACATTTCACCGGAATCGATTCGCCCTACGAGGCGCCGGAACAAGCGGAGCTGGTGCTCGATACAGAGCGTTTGTCCATTGAAGAATGCGTGGATGAGCTCATCGACTACCTCCGCCAGCGCCAGATTCTGGTTTGAGATTCTGGTTCAGGATTGAGCTTTGGAATAGAACGCTCAATCGCCCGCCCTGAGCAGATCTATTCCGCCGGATCGTCCGAGAACGGCGCCGTCGTGTCAGCCGCCCGCGCTCGACGACGGCATTCCTCGGGCGAGATCAGGGGGCGCTCTCCGTTGCTGGTGATGCAAGCGCACTGGCCGGTGTCAACGGATTCGGCGCAGAACACCCGCTCGTCGCTTTCGGGACGAAACAGCGCTGGCACGTCCAGGGATGGCCGGCCCGACTCCAGCCATTGATCGGGGAGGGGGCGATCCAGGGCCAGCCAGGCTCCGACGCCGGCCGCGATGACCACCATCAGGGTGATGGCCCAGGGCCGTTTCCACAGGGGGCGGTTATCGATCATTCACCGAAGTATAGCTTTACGATCGGAGCCCAGCCTTACGATCGAGGGCATCACCTCAATCCTCGCTCGCAAAATCGCCGGCAAGGACGATGCTCAGCGCGTCAGGATCGAGATGGCGCCGCACGGCGGCGTTGATCTCATCGACGCTGAGCGCCTCGATGGCCTCGGCGAATTCGGTCTGATAATGGATGCTTCGGTTCAGGTAGAGCCCGTTGCCGAGGAGCGCTACGAGACCAGAATCACTCGCCCGCCTCAGCTCCAGCTGGCGTAGAAAACCGGTGCGACCTGCTTCGACTTCGTCAGCCCTAAAGCCGGCCTCGACGAGCGCGCGGACCTCTTCTCTGAAAACCTCGAGCAGCCGCGCTCGGTTTTCCGGTGCGAAAGCCGCGTAGCCGAAGAAGCTGGCGTCCGTATCGATGGGTCCGATATTGAATCCGCCGGCCACGCTGTAGCTCAATCCCTCCTCGTTCCGGATACGTCGCGACAGGCGCGAATTGAGAAATCCGCCGCCGATCAGATGACTCGCCAGAGCCAGCGCCGGCGCGTCCGGATGATCATCGCTCATGGAGAAGGGGAAGCGGGCCAGCATGACGGCGTTGGCCTTGTCCTCGAGCTGCCTCTCGAGCAGCGCCGGCTCGGGCTCGGGAGCCTGGCTGTCGATACGGTCGAATTCGATCGGCGATTGCCACTGGCCAAAACGCGCCTCGAGCGATCGGCGCAGAGCATCTGGATCGAAGTCGCCCACGAAACTCAGCGTCGCCTGGGGTCCGAAGCCATAGTGACTGGCATGGTGATCGACCAGATCCTCGCGCGTGATCTTCCGCAGGCGATCGCGCGCTTCCTCGAAATTGGTCACGAAACCCGGGTGGTCTGCCGGCAATGCCTGGAGGTGCCGACTCAAGGCTCGGCTGGCGACCGCGCCTGGATTGTCGCTGGCCTGGTCGAGGGACGCCAGACCCTGTCGAATCAGTTCATCCAGCTCGGATTGATCGAAGCGCGGACGTGTGAGCAGCAATTCCACCAACCCGAGTAGCTCGTCGAGCTCCTCGCGTTCCGTTGAGATCGAGGCCGCGACCAGGCCATCGTTACGCCCGCTGATCGAAAGCGTCGACTGCAATGCATTGATCCTGTCTTCGATTGCCTGACGATCAAGGCCTTCGGCGCCACGCAGCAGCATGGATGCGGTCACCGAAGGAATCGGCGCCTTGCCGCTGAGTGATTCGAGGGATCCCGTTCGCAGCACGATACTGGCGGTCACTTTCTCGCCGCGCGTTTGTTTCGGCAGCAGGGCGACTTCGGCGCCGTTCGCGAGTTCGAATTCGATCAAGCGTTCGGCGATGTTGGCGGGCGTCGGATCAAAGGCCTCTCCGATCGCGCGATCATCTCGGCCGCGGTAGTCTGAAAGCAGCGTTTCAAGATCCGGTGCGTCCGGAATCCTGGCGCGTTCCGGATCGCTCTCCGGCAGGAAACGGCCGACGGTGCGATTGTCGCGGGTCAGGTAGCGACGGGCGACGCGCATAACGTCGTCGAGGCGAACACCTTCGATACGGTCGCGATGAAGGAACATCAGGCGCCAATCGCCCGCCGCAGCCCATTCGGAGAGCTGAATTCCGACGCGGCTCGAATCATTCAGGGTCTGTTCGATGCCGTTGAGCAGCGCGTTCACGGCGCGCTGTACTGCCGCCTCGTCCGGTGGCTCGGCGAGCAGATCGTCGACAACGCTCAGCGTCGCGGCTTCGACGTCTGCCAAATCGATTGTCGGGGGCGACTGGCTGTAGGTCAGCAGCAGCGAGGGCTCACCGAGAGCCGGGCTGAAGCTTGCCACCTGTGTTGCCAGCTCCGTTTCGACCAGATGCTCATAAAGACGTCCCGAAGGCATGTCGCCCAGGAGGTGGCTCAAGACCACGATCGGCGCATAATCAGGGTGCAGAGCCGAGGGCACGTGCCAGGCCTGCATCAGCAGCTGGTTCTCTCCACTCCTCCTGACGGTGATGGCACGTTCGCCGTCTTGCACGGGCTCGCGCGTGTAGCTTGGCCAGAGCCGCTGCGCACCGCTTCGGGTCGGTGCATCGATTGCGCCGAAGTGTTGCTCGATGAGAACCAGCGCACGATCGCTATCAAAGCCGCCGGAGAGAATCAGGATTGCATTGTCCGGCTGATAGAAACGCTGATAGAAAGCCTGAAGTCGCTCGATCGGGACGTTCTCCACATCCGATCGAGCGCCGATCGTCGAGCGCCCGTAGCCGTGCCAAAGATAGGCTGTTGCCATCACGCGCTGCATCAGCACGCGAAAGGGACTGTTTTCACCGATCTCGAATTCATTCCGGACAACGGTCATCTCCGATTGCAGGTCCTCCTCGGCGATGATCGAGTTGACCATTCGGTCGGCCTCCATGCGAAGCGCCCACGCCAGATTCTCCTCGCCTGCGGGCAGGGTCTGAAAGTAATTCGTCCGGTCATACCAGGTCGTGCCGTTAGCGAACCCGCCGCGCTCGGAGATTTCGGCTTTGATGTCGGCGTGATTTTCCGTGCCGAAGAAAAGCAGGTGCTCCAGGAGATGCGCCATGCCCGTCTCTCCGACGCCTTCATGTTTCGATCCGACCCGGTAGGTCACGTTGATAGTCGTGGTCGGGCGGCTGGGGTCGGGCATCAGCAGCACGGTCAGGCCGTTGTCGAGCCGATACTCCGAGATGCCTTCGACGGAAGTGACCAGCCGCGGCGTTGCGTTGGCCGGGGAAGCCAGTAAAGTGATTGCCAGAACGGTCCCGATCAGAACCAGTCGACGGGCCTGTTTGGCCCAGGATGTCAGGGGCATGAGATCATCTCCGAGATCGCGGAATGCGGCGACGAGGGCCGAAGCAGCACCGTCGCCTGCCAGAAAGCAGGTGTATGAATCAGACGCCGGGTCGCGAGGTTGGTTTCGCTCAAGGCGCTTTTCTTAAAGCTATTCGTCTCCTAAAGCTATTCGTCGGCCGCGTCGCCCCAGAGTTCCTCGAGGCGATCGTCGCGGCCGCAGTTCCAGCGATAGAAGTTGTAGCGCACGGGATTTTTCTCGTAGTAATTCTGGTGGTAGTCCTCGGCTGGGTAGAACGCCTCGAAATCGATGATTCGCGTATCGATTGACCCTGGTTCCAGCTGCATTGCGTCTACGGCCTGTCGGGAATCCCGAGCTGCGGCGGCTTGCCTGTCGTTGTGCGCGAAAATCGCCGTACGATAGGCCTCGCCGATATCGCAGAACTGGCCGTCGGCCTGAAACGGATCCACGTTGCGCCAATAGATGTCCAGCAATGTCTCGTAGCTGACAACGGCAGGGTCATAGACCACCTGAACAACTTCGAGGTGGCCCGTGCCGCCGGCAACGACTTCCCGATAGCTGGGATCGGCAACATGCCCCCCGCTGAAGCCGGAAATGGTTTCCACGACCCCCTCGATCTTGTCGTAGGGCGGCTCCATGCACCAGAAGCACCCGCCGGCAAACGTCGCGCGCGCCAGATCCTCCTCCTGAGCGCTGAGGTTCAACGGAACGCTGGTCGCGATCACAAGCGCGGCGAGAAGACCTCGGTAAAATTGGGCAAAACCCAGGCCGGAGAGCGCAAAGCGATTTCCTTTGGCGGAGGTTTCTTCCAGATTGGAGGGGGCAGGTGTCAATTTTTGTGTCACATGAAATCCTTTCTGATTTTCATTGCTCTGATTGATGCCCAAATTGACGCTTGAAATCAGATTCCGTTCAAATCGATTCTGGTCGTTGACTCCAACACGCGCCTCGGATTTTGCCGAAGCGCTTGATCGACCTACAGATCCGATGCCGAACGCAGGGCGGGTAGAGGCTCGGTGTCGGGGATGAACTTCAGGGCGACGCCGTTGTTGCACCAGCGCTGGCCCGTCGGCTCGGGACCGTCGTCGAACACGTGGCCCTGATGGCCGTTGCAGCGGGCACAGTGGTATTCCGTGCGCGGCCAGATCAGCTTGAAGTCGCGCTTCGTGTCGATGTGGGCCTCATGCAGGGGTCGCCAGAAGCTGGGCCAGCCAGTCCTGGAATCGAATTTATGCTCGCTCGAGAAAAGCGGCAGGAAACAGCCTGCGCAGATGTAGGTGCCAGGGTCGTAGACCGAATCCAGGGGGCTGCTGCCGGCCGGCTCCGTGCCCTCATCGCGCAGCACCCGGAAGGCTTGCGGAGAAAGCGCCTCGCGCCAGCGACTGTCGCTGAGCTCCAGTGCGTCGAAACTCAGCGGCTCGCTGGCCGCGGCGCTCGATGCGGCAAGGGCCTGACCTGACCGGCCCGCAATCCAGACCATGGGAAGCGCCAGCCCCGCGCTTGCCAGCAGTCGTCGTCGACTCATCGCTTTACCCGTCATCAGCATTCCTCCAGTTGGAAACCGCCTTTTTAGCAAATGCACCGAAAGGAGGACGTAAAGCGTTCAGGGCAGGGATTGCCGGCCTAACAGTCCAGGGTGGGAGCAGGGCGAGGGAAAAGACCGAGCCGGCGAATCGAGCCTGAGCCTGCATCGCGCGATCTGGGGAGCGGGGTTTACAGCGCCTCGGAAAGATTGCCCTTTTTTTCGAGCCAGCTGCGGCGGTCGCCGGCGCGTTTCTTCGCAAGGAGCATGTCGAGGACGGCGTCGGTGCCCTCGGGGTCATCGATGGTCAGCTGGACCAGGCGCCGCGTGTCCGGGTCGATCGTCGATTCGCGCAGCTGGAGCGGATTCATTTCCCCCAGTCCCTTGAAGCGGGTTTCCGAAACCTTGCCTTTGAGCTTTTCGGCTTCGATGCGCGCCAACACGCCCTGACGCTCCTCGCCGTCGAGGGCATAGAACGTCTGTTTTCCCACGTCGATTCGATACAGCGGTGGCATCGCGACAAAGATCCGGCCGGCCTCGACGAGCGGGCAAAAGTGCTTGAGGAACAGGGCGGAGAGCAGCGTAGCGATGTGCAGGCCGTCGGAGTCGGCATCGGCCAGAATAATGACCTTGCCGTAGCGAAGTTTGGACAGGTCGTCGGATCCCGGATCAACGCCGATGGCAATAGCCAGGTCGTGGACCTCCTGGGAGCGCAGGACTTGACCGGGTTCGGTCTCCCAGGTATTCAGGATCTTTCCGCGAAGCGGCATGATGGCCTGATATTCCCGATTCCGGGCCTGCTTGGCGCTGCCGCCGGCCGAGTCGCCCTCAACGAGGAACAGTTCCGTCTCCTCGAGATCGGTCGAGGCGCAATCGGCGAGCTTGCCCGGCAGAGCGGGCCCGGTCGTGACCTTCCGGCGCGCAACCTGCTTGCGTGATTTCTGTCGCTTGAGCGCGCTATCGATGGCGAGCTTGGCGATGGCCTCCCCGTCGGCCACGTGGCTGTTCAGCCACAGAGCGAAGGCGTCCTTGACGACACCGGCAACGAAGCTCGCTGCCGATCGCGAGCTCAGGCGCTCCTTGGTTTGGCCGGAGAACTGTGGGTCGGCGAGCTTGATCGAAAGAAGAAAGCTCAGGCGCTCCCAGACATCGTCCGGTGCCAGCTTGAGTCCGCGCGGCAACAGGTTCCGGATTGCGCAGAATTCGCGCAGGGCCTCGATCAAGCCCGTCCGCAGGCCGTTGGTGTGGGTGCCGCCGGCCGCCGTTGGGATGAGATTGACGTAGGACTCTTGTACCAGCTCGCCCTCCGGCACCCAGCTCAGGGCCCAGGCGGCCTCCTGGTCGGCGGCGCTGAATTCTCCGGTAAATGGGGCGGCGGGCACGCGATCGCGCCCCTCCAGGCTCTCGACGAGGTAGTCGGTCAGACCGTCCTCGAACTGCCAGGTCTCGGATTCGTCGCTGGCCTTGTCGTTCAAGGTCACTTTGAGGCCCGGGCAAAGAATCGCCTTGGCTTTTAGGAGATGTCGGAGCCGAGGGCGTGAGACCTTGGCCGAATCGAAGTAGCTTTCGTCGGGCCAGAAGTGGACAAGGGTGCCCGTATTGCGTTTGCCGACCTGGTCGATTTCGGTGAGCGGCTGCTCCGTATCTCCGGCCTTGAAGATGATTTCGTGGACCTGCCCATTGCGCTTGATCCTGCACACCAGGCGCGAGGACAGGGCGTTGACGACGGAGACGCCGACGCCGTGGAGGCCGCCGGAGAATTTGTAGTTCTTGCCTGAGAACTTGCCGCCGGCATGCAGACGAGTGAGGATCAGCTCGACTCCGGGCAGCTTGTGTTCGGGATGCGGGTCGACGGGCATGCCGCGACCGTTGTCGACAACTTCGACGGAGCCGTCCTGATGCAGGGTCACCTCGATCGAATCGGCATGCCCTCCGAGGGCTTCATCGACGGCATTGTCGACCACCTCCGCCACGAGGTGGTTGGGACGCGTCGTGTCGGTGTACATGCCCGGGCGGCGCTTGACCGGCTCCAGGCCCTGCAGGACTTCGATATCCGAGGCTTGATAGTGGCTACTCATGAATTCAGGGCGTGGGAATTAGCACGCCTTCAAGGGTACCTTCAAAGGGGGATCGACGCGCGTATTTCCACCAAGTCGTCATCATCAGTTCATCGGCTGCAACGCCCCATGGCAGGGCAGGCGGGCTGCCCGGCCCCTGGCGAGGTCGAACTCTTTTGAAAGAAGCATCTCGAAGACAGACGAAAAGCGATTTAAGCCAAATTCGCTGTTCTCTCTGATAAGCTTCTGAAGCGTTTTGGGTCTTCATCTTGAATCTCGCTGGCTGGCCATCAACCCTCTTTCATGACCCCTTCCGACGATCTGACCGCGCTGCTGCGCGACTGGCAGCAGGATCCCGACGACAACGATATCTCCGAGCGCCTGACCCGGCTTGTCTACGCGGAGCTAAAGCGGATCGCCCGTGCTCGCCTGGCCCGCGAGGGCAACGTCTCCATCCAGCCGACCGAGCTCGTTCATGAAACCTGGCTCAGGCTCAAACCGCCCAGCGAGGTGGTCCAGGGGCGCGAGCATTTCTACAAGCTCGCATCGACGGTCATGCGTCATCTGTTGGTCGATCAGGCCCGGGAGCGCTTGAGTGAGAAGCGCGGCGGCGGCCGACTGCGGGTCACACTCACCTCTTTCGGGGCCCACTCGCAGCTCGATGATCTTCGCTTTCTCGATTTCGACCGAGCGTTGACCGAGCTCTCGACCGAACACCCTCGACCTGCCGAAGTCGTGGGCCTGCGCTGCTTCGGCGGCCTGACGCTAGCAGAAATTGCCGACGAGCTCGGGATAGGACTGGCCACAGTGAAGCGAGATTGGTCCTTCGCTCGCGCCTGGTTGATCGTTGAATTGCAGGAGAACAGTTGATGGCGGACGACCCCGTTACCCTCGAGGCGCAGTTTGCTGCGCTGATAACCCTGAGCCCGGCGGAGCGCGAAGCCAGGCTGGCCGAGCTGATGAAAGAGGACCGCCTGATCGCCCTCCGCCTGGCGGCGCTGCTCGACGCTCACGATAGCGGTACGCTGGCCCTCGACGCGCTTCCCGACCTTTCGATCGATCAACTTCTGACCCGCCCCGGAGATCTGTTGATCGGTCGAGAGATCCACGGCTGGCGTCTGGTCGAGGAGCTGGGTCAGGGGGGCATGGGCGTGGTGTTCGGAGTCGAACGCACGGCGCAGGGGGTCACGCAGCGCGCGGCAATGAAGCTTCTGTCGATTCCAAGCTTCGATTCGGTTGCCGACGCGCGCTTTCTGCGGGAGGTCAGCGTGCTGGCGCGCCTTGAGCACCCGGGTATCTGCCGGCTCCTGGACTGGGGAACCTCGGAGCATGGCTGGCGCTATCTGGTTCTCGATCGGATCGACGGCAGTCCGATCACCGACCATTCAAGGCAGCTCTCTCGAGAACAGCGCATCGATCTGCTCCGTCGGGTGGTCGAGGCAGTCAGCGCCGCGCACCGCAACCTGGTGGTTCACCTTGATATCAAACCGGGAAATATCCTGGTCAACGACCTTCAGGGTCCGGTTCTGCTCGATTTCGGCATCGCCCGAATCCTTGCCGAGGACGGGTCGAGTGCGACGGCGACGGTCACCCGCTGGTTGACGCCGAACTATGCCAGCCCCGAGCAACTCAAGGGCGAGCCAGCGTCCGTGGCCGCCGACATCTATGCCCTCGGTGTCGTTCTCTTCGAATTGATGGCAGGCCAACGCCCCTACGAGCTCGTCGGCCAGTCCCTGACCGACACCCTGGAACAGATCGAGGGCGGCCGCTTTTTCCAGGATCTCGAGGGCGCGGGGGTCGGTCGCGAGATGCGCGCGGTAATCGCCAAGGCCATGCATCCCGATCCGATGCGACGCTATGCCAGTGCCCAGTCCTTTGCCGATGATCTTGGCGCTATCCTGGATCAGCGCCCCGTTTCCGCTCGCCCCGACAGCGCCGCCTATCGCTTTCGCAAGCTCTGGGCGCGAAACCCCATCGCCCTGCCTTCAGCGCTCGCGGCGATGCTGTCGATCTCTGTCCTGGCGCTGTTGCTGGCGTTCCAGTCCGTCGACCTGCAGACCCAGCGCGATCGCGCCCATCGCGAGGCAGCCAGAGCCACGGCGGCCAACGACTTGCTCCTGGGCGCGATCGAGTCCGCCAACCCGACCGGGGGCAGCGCCGCAGCGACGAGCGTCGACGAATTGCTCAAGGCCGCCGTGCAGCGCGCCGAGGCGACGGGGGTGGGCAACCCTCAGCTCGCCGCCGATGTCATCGTCGGTGTCGCAGAGATCAGACGCGTGCTGGCCGACTACGACGCTGCCATCGAGCTCTATCAGCGTGCCAGGGCGGTGATCGACCAAGGCGGTCTCGATGATTCGGAGCTTCGGGCCGAGGCCCTGGCCGGACTCGTGTCCTCGCTGCGACAGACCGAGCGGCTCGAACAGGCCCAGACGCTGCTGGCGCAGGAACGAGCGCGTCTCAACGGGGTGTCGCACTGGCGCCTGCTTCTCGAGCAAGGCCAGCTATTGAGCGTTGCTGGTGAGGTCGAAGAAGCGCGTACCGTGCTCGAGGAGGCTTTCGAGCGCGTTCCGGACGATGATCCCGTCGCGCGCAGTACCGTCGCCGGCGCGATCGGAACCCTCTACTTCCCCCTGGGGCGCCCGGCGGAGGGGCTGGCATGGCATCAGCGGTCCGTGGCGCTCGCGCGGACCCCGCCGATCAATGAGGAGGCGCTGGCGCGCGCCCTGCTCAACACATCGAATCGCCTGTCGCGACTCGGTCGCACCGACGAGGCGCTGGCGGCGGCTCAGGAATCCATCGCGCTTCGCGTCCGTGTCTTCGGTGCTGAACATGTCCGAACGATCCCCAGCTATATCAACCTGGCCTACGTCTATATGGATGCGGGGCGCTGGGACGAGGCCATTGGTCAGGCGCGTCAGGCGATTCGTTTGTACAACGAACTCGGCTTGACCGATCATCGGGACCTCGCCGCGGCCTGGAATGCTATGGGCCTGGCCGGCGAGCGCAAGGGAGATGCTGAGGTGGCCATCGAGGGATTTTCCAGGGCCCTGGATATCCAGCAGCGCCTCCTCCGCGACGATCACCCCCAGATCGCCGTGACCCGCAGCAACCTGGCCAGCCGCTTGATCACCGAAGGTCAGTACGCCGAGGGTCTGGCGCTGCTGGAGAAGGCTTGGGAGGTGCAAGATGGCCTGAGCGCCGGCGAAGCCTCCCGACCCAAGGCTTTTGTCGAGGTCAATATCGCCGATGCGATGATCAGGATGGGTCGTCATGCCGAAGCGCTCGAGTGGGCAGAGCGCGCGCTCGCCGGCGCGGTGGAAGTGATCGAACCCGATCAGTGGGTGCTCGGTCACTTTCGCAACGTTCATGCCGATGCCCTGCGCCTCAACCAACGCCTTGACGAGGCCCTGGATTCGGCGCTTCAGGCCGAGCGTCTCTTCCAGAATTCGGAAGTGCCCGTGCGGCCGCAGTCGATCGAAGACAACGTCCTGAATCTAGCGCGAATCCACGAGCAGCTCGGCCAGCTCGACGAGGCAAGGCGCTACCGCAGCAGGCTGGCTGAGTCATTCTGAATCGCGGAATTTCCCCGCTTCAAGAGCGACGTGCAGCCCAATGACGATCGGATGAGCCGTTCTCCGCGGCGTTCCCGCTGAATGATTCAGAGGATCTGATGCTGAGGAGTGGTTCATGTTGAAGCGGCACCGGGCCTTCGACGATGAGCGTTTAAGTTCCGTCATCCCGGCTCAAGCGGCGGCGAAAGGGCTCGCTCTGGCCGTTGTTCTGGCGTTGACCGCCTGTGGCGGCGATCCCTGTCGCGGCATTGAGCTTGAGGTGGATTACTGCGTCAACGACCGCGACCGGCCGGTGCAGTCAGCCGGCTGCGGGATCGCTGAATTCGAGATAAAGAACGTCGCGCAGGCGGCGCGGCGGGTCACTCTGGCAGTGATCCGACCCGATGCCGTCCCGGAAGAGTACGAGCTCCCGCCGATCCGAATCGAGCGCAACTCTCTCCATCGCGAGGCCGTCACGCCGACCGCGCCGGGACACCGAATCGTTGTCAAAGCCTGCGAATGAGGCGCCCGATCCGTCGGCGGAAGAATCCAGCTCGCGGATCGCCGCCGAAGCGCTCCAGACGGCTGTAGCGCGCTAATCCAGAACGAGTTCTTCGGCCGGTTCGCGCAGGTTGTAGCGGTTGGCCATGGCCGCGCCGTAGGCGCCGGCATTGGCGATAAGGAGAATATCGCCCTCCTGGCATTCGGGCAGCAGGCGGTCGAGGCCAAGGATATCGCCGGTCTCGCAGATCGGGCCGACGACGTTGTAGACGTGGTCGCCGGGCGAGTCGAGCCGACTCAGGTTGACGATTTCGTGCCAGGCACCGTAGAGCGCCGGGCGAATCAGGGAGTTCATCCCCGTGGCGATGCCGACGTAGCGAACCTCTCCTTTGCCTTTGGTCTGGTTCACGCGGGCGAGCAGCACCCCGGCTTCCGACACGAGATAGCGCCCGGGTTCGAGCCAGACTTCGACGGGCCGTGCGAGGTCACGCCTGAGCCTGAGCAGGCCGGCATCCAGTGCGGCAAGGTCGAGGGGCAGGTCGTCGCCGCGATCGGGCACGCCGAGGCCGCCGCCCAGATTGACCACGGCGACTTCCGGAAGCTCGCGCGCTGCTTCACTCAGCGTTTCCAGCGTGCGGTGCCAGTTGTCGGCATGCAGGATCCCGGAGCCCGTGTGGGCGTGGAGGCCGGTGATCCGAATATCGTGCGCCTCGCACAGCTTGGCCACGCGATCCAGTTCCGACAGAGGGATGCCGAACTTGGCGTTACTCCCGGCGGTGCGGACCATCTTGTGATGGCCCAGGCCGCTGCCCGGGTCAAGGCGCAGGAAGATTTCCCGGCCGGAAAAATCAGTGCCCCACTGTTCGATGACATAGGCGTTGTCGACGGTCAGGCGCAGGCCGGCGGCAAGGGCACGGCGGAGCTCGGACCGGCTCGCGAAGTTCGGCGTGAGCAGCAGCTGCGTCGCCTCGAGGCCGTCTACCTGATCCAGCGCATGACGGGCTTCTGCCAGGGAGACACACTCGACGCCCAGGCCCTCTTCGACGAGCGTGCTCAAAAGCGCTGGATGCGGATTGGCCTTCATCGAAAACAGGATTCGGTCCACGGACTTTAGCTGCTTGAGGCGGCGCGCTGCCGCCCGGACTTCGTTCTTTGCATACACGTAGGCGCTGTCGCGGGCGTCCATGAGCGCGAGCAGCTCGGCGGATCGCTCCTGCCACCAGGGACGATGAGCCGGGCCGTTGTCCTCGGCGCGAAAGAGCTGTTCCCAAGTCGGGCCGAAGACCGAGTCGCCGCCCGTGCCGCCGGGAATGACCTGCTGGTGAAGCTGCTGCACCAGACGGTCGGCGTGGCGCGATTCGACAACGAAGGTCAGATTGAGATCGTTAGCCGCCTGGCTGACCTGGAAAATCCTTCGCTGCTCGAACACCTCCAGGGCGGGACCGAGCCGATGGAGGATCGTGCGGATACCCAGGCCAACCAGGCTGACCGTGGCGCAGTCCGACAGAACCTCGACGCGACAGAGCGTTTCCAGCCGGGTGACAAGCTGGTCGAGCGCCGTCGGGTCGGCCAGGTTAGCGGTTGCGTCCAGCGTGAGCGTGACGTTCGACTCGGACGTCGAAATCTGATCAACGGACAGACCGGCGGCTTTGAACTCGCCAAAGACATCGGCAAGAAACCCCACCTGTTGCCACATGCCCAGGCCTTCAAGCGAGATCAGTGTGATGCCTTTGCGCTGGACGATGGCCTTGACCTGCGCGCCGTGCTCGCGCGTCTCCGCGCTGATGCGGGTGCCCTCGATCTCCGGACGGTCGGTCTGGCAGAGCCAGAGCGGGATGCGACGATCCCGCGCTGGGATCAGCGAGCGAGGATGAAGTGCCCGCGCACCCATGGCAGCGAGCTCCTGGGCCTCTCGGTAGCTGATCTGCCTGAGCAGCCGCGCGCCCGGAATACGCCGCGGATCCGCCGTGAACAGGCCGGGCACGTCCGAATGGATCTCGACCCGGTCGGCACCTAGCATGGCTGCAACGAGGGTAGCGGACGTGTCCGAGCCGCCGCGCCCCAGGACCACTGTTTCGCCCCTCGTGTTGGCTGCCACGAAGCCCGGCATGACCTGCAGCGGCGATCGTGCGGCCATGAAATCAGCCAGCGTGCCATCACCCTCCACCAGGCAATCGGCGGAAAGATAATGACTGCTGGAGCGGCGGTGGGGATGGTCATGACTGATCAGGAATTCGCGAGGATCAAGCCATTCGGCCGGCAGGGACTGCGCGGCCAGCCAATCTGCACCGATTCGACTGCTCATCATCTCGCCGAGGGCGACGACCCGGGCCTGCCACGCGGGGGCGTCGGCAGGGTCGCCGGCCGGCCCTTGGCTGAGCAGGTGTTGCAGGGAATCCAGCTCGCTGCCTAGCGTGTCGTGAGGCAACTCGAGAGTTTCGAGGAGGCTGGCGTGGCGGCGTCGGATTTCTTCGATCAGTGAGCCGTCGTCCTGGCTCAGTCGATTTGATGATCGCGCTTCGAGGAGGTCGGTGATGCCCCGAATCGCCGAGACCACGACAACGACTGAGCAACCCGTCTCCAGGGCATCGGTCACGCGCCTAACGATATGTTGCCAATGACTCAGCCCGACAACCGAGCTTCCCCCGAATTTAAGTACGCGCCAGCGGCTGGAATGTTGCAGATTCATCAGGTACGGTGGACGTCTTTGAGGGGGCGACAGCGAGGGGGTCAGCGAAAATATGACACGATTACGTCAAATTTTACGCTATATATAAGGCATGAGTCGGCCTTCAACAGTCATTACAACGCGCCGATCGGTAGGGGCAAGCGAGACCGGTTGCGTTCGCGATAACAATCAGGACGCCATCCACGCCGATGACGACGGCGGTCTCTGGCTGGTCGCTGACGGCATGGGCGGCCACGCCGGGGGCGCTCGAGCGAGCCAGATCGCCTGCGAGACGATCGCCCGAAAGCACGGCGAGGGCGCCGGGCTCAGATCTTCGGTACTCAAGGCGCATCAAGCGATTCGGCAGGAGCAGGAGCAGCGGCCCGAAGTCGGCGATATGGGAACAACCATCGTTGTTCTCGCCGAGTACGAGCAGAATTACGAGATTTGCTGGGTCGGCGACAGCCGGGCCTATCGTTTTTGTCCGAGAGAAGGCGTTCTCGAGCTTCTTACGCGTGACCACAATGTGGCAGGGATGCTGGTCGCCGCTGGCGCATTGAGCCCGGAAGAAGCGTCGCGGCACCCGCAGCGCCACGTTCTGACCGACTGCCTGGGATTGACCGGCGAGCAGGAACCGCGCATCGGCAGCCTTCAGGAGCGATGGAAGCAGGGTGAGTGGCTGCTCCTGTGTTCCGACGGTCTCAGCGGTGAGCTGAGCGACCGGGAAATGGAAGCCGTCCTGAAGCGCAGTGCCAGCCTGGAAGCGGCGAATACCACCTTGATCGAGCGCACCATGGAAGCCGGGGCGCACGACAACGTATCAATCGTTCTGGTTGCTTGCCCGGATGGAGTGGAAGACACGGAACCGAGCGGCATGCGCTGGCCGTGGCCATTTCGCCGGCGGTCGCTATAATCCGATACGCGATCAATTGGCGGGGCGAGCGAATGGCCTCGATGTTCCGACTGGGCCACTGCATGGGCGCGGGCGGGTAGGGCGGACGAAATCAAATTTGCGAGGTTGTTGTGAGATGAGCGAAGAACAAGACCAGTCGAAGAAAGGTTCGGGGCGCGATCAAGGCCCCCAGGGTACGCAGGTGTTCAGCCGAGGCGAGGTGGATCGACTCATCGAGGACGCCTCGTCCGGCGATGACGCATCTCAGGGCGCACATCTGAAAGGAACGAGCGAGGGCGTGCGTGACCAGATCTTCGCCCTGCGTGGGAATCGAATGGTGCTGGGACGATCGGCGAACTGCGACCTCGTTATCTCCGATGCGAGCGTCTCCTCTGAACACGCCCGGCTCTCCTACGAGGGTGGGGTCTGGCGAGTCGCCAACCTGCTCTCGACCAACGGCACCTTCATCAACAACAGCAAGGTTTCCAACGGCCTGCTGCGAGACGGCGATCGCCTTCGCCTCGGGCGCGTGGAATTCATCATGCATGCACCGGAAACTGGCGTCGAGCCCGGTGAAGCTGATCGATCGTTCCTGAATTGGGTGCCGTGGGTCGGCGCTGCCGTAGTTGTGCTCGTCATCGCATGGATCGCGCTGAGTTGACCTGATGGCTTCAAGGGTCCGAGCTTTGGGGCGGGGGATGGTCTGATGGAGCGCATCGGCCGTTATCAGGTCGAGCGTGAGCTGGGCCGCGGGACCATGTCGATCGTCTACAAGGCGTTCGATCCACGCATCGATCGCTATCTTGCGGTCAAGGTCCTGCGCGAAAAATTCGCCCGCGATGTCACCTCGCGCCAGCGCTTCTTAAGAGAGGCGCGCTCTGCCGGGGGGCTGGGTCACCCGAATATCGTCACCGTTTTCGACGTCGGTCAGATCGACGGTCTGCCGTTCATGGCCATGGAGCTGCTTGAGGGCGACACCCTCGATGACCGGCTCAATGAAGAGACACCGCTGAGCGTCGAAGAAGTCCTGGAGATCGGAATTCAGCTGTGCTCGGCGCTGAGCTACGCGCACGAGCGCGGCGTCATCCACCGGGACGTTAAGCCCGCGAACGTCTATTTCGATGCCGGGTCCGGCGTGGCCAAACTGTTGGATTTCGGGATTGCTGGCGTCAGCTCCCAGGAGCCGGGGCCGGCTGCTGACCGGGGCCTGATCGCCGGCACGCCGGCCTACATGGCCCCGGAGCAGATTTCCGGCGATAGCCAGGACGCGCGCTGCGATCTTTATTCGCTGGGAGTCGTCCTGTATCGCCTCCTTTCCGGACGACTGCCTTTCGACGAGGCAAACCTCAGCGAACAGATGGCTCGAGTCGTGCGGGAACCGCCGCCCCCCTTGGAGCCGATCAATGCGGACACGCCCGTCGAGCTGATCGAGGTCACCCATCGGCTGCTGGCGAAAAAGCCGGCGGCTCGCTACAACAGCGCCGACGAAGTGCTCAACGAGCTTCAGGACATCCGTTCAGGGCTGAATCGAGGCCTCCTCGCATCAGCTCGGCAGCAGGGCGCATTCTGGCGCTGGCCGCTGGTGGTGGCAGCCCTCGTCGCCCTGGTGCTGTCGCTCGGGCTGAGCCACGTCTATCGCTCTCAAAATGCGGCGATGGCCAGCGCAACCTTCGGCTTCGGTGAGGGGCTGGCGTCGGTGATCGCAAGAGAGATCGCCGAGCCGCTTCTGCTGGAAGACAGCGCGGCCCTCGGCAACCTCGTTTCGGATTTCGGCAGCAATACGCAGGTGATCTATCTGCACATCACCGACCGGAGCGGGGTCATCCAGTCCAGCACCAATCTCTTTCTCCAGGATGAGTCCGTACCGACGTGGCCGGATGCCACCGTGCGGCGCGAGGAGACATCGATCCGCGTCCTTCAGACAGAGAGTGGCCATCTGGAATTCCAGGTACCGATCCGCTTTCAGGCCCGACGCGTCGGTGAGGTCTATCTCGGTCTGGACGGATCAGAACTGTCGGCCGCAGCGCGCGGCACGCTGAGCTTGATGGTGCTGGTCTTTCTCATTGCCATGCTGGTGATCCTGTCCTCTATCGCGATCCTTGTACGGCATCAGCGCCGTCTCATCGAGCGGGTGGGCTGGGGCCTGAGGCGCATGGGCCAGGGTCAGTACGACTTCCGCCTGGAGGGTCATCGACGCGACGAATTCGGAAATCTCTATCGCCGCTTCAACGATATGGCGATGCGCCTGGAAGAGCGCTACGGAATTCGGCATTCAGTTCGCGGAGAACCGAGCCTGCCGACGATCAAGATGGAGGCGGATGACAGCGGGGCGGGCGACGTTCTCTCCCAGACCAAGCTCATGGATCGGGGCAGCCGTCCGGACGCTGACAGCGCTGGCGGGGACGTCGACGAAAACGATAACGATCGCGACAACGAAGAGAACACGCCTTCAGACGGCACGATTTCCGAAGAGGGCGCAGACTCGGGCAAGATCGCCCGTCTGCCTCGCAATCGCCGCTGAACTGACCGCTTGGCCGACGGCCTGCGATCAGGCCGCTGGTACACCCTTGAATTTGCCGAGAATCACCACGGTCTTACCGTGGGCCCGGAGCATTTTGTCGTCGGCCAGATTTTTCATCACTCGACCGGCCATTTCTCGCGAGCAACCCACTATTCGGCTCAACTCCTGTCGGGTGATCTTGATCTGAGTTCCGTCCGGATGCGAGACCGCATCGGGCTCGTCGGCGAGGTCCATCAATGCCTTGGCGATTCGACCCTGCGTGTCGAGAAAGGCCAGATGAAGCACCTTGCGTCTTGCCTGCAGCAGGCGCTGAGCGAGTTTTGAGCCCAGCGCAGTCAGGATGTCGACCGCGCAATCAGCCAGCTCAGTGTCCAAAGCTTCGCGCAAGCGAGAGTAGGACACGCCCGCAAGTTCGCACGGCGTCCGCGTTCGAACGAGCACTTCACGTTCGCGCGGTTTCATGAACAGGCCCATCTCACCGAGAAAATCGCCCGGATTGAGGTAACTCATGATCAACTCTCGGCCGTCGTCGCCCTCCGTGGATACGGCCAGGGACCCTTCGATGACATACATCAGAGTCTGCCCCGAGTCACCGGGGCGCATGACCGTTGTCTTGGCTGGATAATGCTGTCGACGGCAAATCGAAAGAAATCGGTCCATCGCTTCCCGATCGACCGGATAGAACTGAAAATCCTGCATAACGTTCTTACGCTCCCTTGGAGCCTGAATGACCGCAAGCCCGCGGCCGTGGGATCCCGTGATGAACGTCGCAATTTTGCACGGTGGCTTGAGCGCCGTCAAACCCAAGCGGAGGGTTTCCCCTGGCCGATCGTCGGCCCCGGCTGGAAATCTTGGGTGCGGATCACCGATAATGCGCAGCCGTTATCGACCCAGGCTCTACCGCATTCAGGAGTAGCAATGAGTTCACGCCGAATCAAACTGCACGGCTTCAATAATCTGACCAAGGCGCTGAGCTTCAATATCTACGACATCTGCTATGCCACCACCGACGAGCAACGCAAGGACTACATCGCCTACATCGATGAGGCCTACAACGCCGAGCGCTTGACCCAGATTCTGACCGATGTCTCGAACATCATCGGGGCCAACATTCTCAATATCGCTCGGCAGGACTACGAGCCGCAGGGGGCAAGCGTCACCATGCTGATCTCCGAGGAGCCGGTCGTCGATCATCCCGACGCCGGCGCGGCGGCGCCCGGTCCCCTCCCCGAGACGGTACTCGGGCATCTCGACAAAAGCCATATCACCGTGCATACCTACCCCGAGGCGCACCCGCACGACGGCATCTGCACCTTCCGAGCCGATATCGACGTGGCGACCTGCGGGGTCATTTCTCCCCTGAAAGCCCTGAACTATCTGATCCATTCCCTCGAGTCCGATATCGTGACCATGGACTATCGGGTTCGGGGGTTCACCCGGGACGTGCGCGGCCGCAAGCACTTCATCGACCACAAGATCACTTCGATCCAGGATTTTCTCAGTCGCGACACCAAGACGGCCTACGACATGATCGACGTCAATGTCTATCAGGAAAATCTGTTCCACACGAAGATGCGCCTGAAAGACTTCGATCTGGATGACTACCTGTTCAGCATCCGGGCCGACGATCTGGACAAGCGCGATCGCCAGCGGATCGAGCGCCGCTTGCGAAAGGAAATGCAGGAGCTTTTCTACGGCCGCAACCTCTAGGGAACCTCGGAATAATTATGCTCGGGCGAGACAGGCCTTTGCGGGAGGCTCCGGCTTGGCTTGGGCGAGCGCGGTTTGGTTATTCCAAATAAGCGAGCCCGTAT
>JGI12109J20283_10010237_pt1 | contig 30869 bp, 27 predicted proteins | sample ElkSlonscriptome_12_FD_20283 | JGI IMG/M metagenome (IMG submission 20283)
CAGGTGCACGCCGCTGCCGACGCGCTCGAACGCCTGCACGGGCGCGTCGAGCAGGCGGCGCATGGCGGCGACGCCGGTGTTGTGCTCGAAGCGCGCGCCGACCCAGCCGGTCAGATAGGACCGGCCCAGCTTGAGAAGGCTTTCTAGGATCAGGGCACCGCCGATGCCGAGCACCAGCAGGGCCAGCGTGCTGATGGCCTCGTTGGGCAGAATGCGGTCATAGACCTGCAACAGGACCAGGGGCAGCATCAGGGTCAGCAGGTTGATGAACAGGCTGATGAGCACCAGTTCCGGCAAAACCCCGCGCAACGTCGAATAGCGCGCCGGCGTTTCGCGGCGGCGGCGCCGGCCACGCGCGTCCGGCCGCCGCCCGGAACCGGCGCGGCGGGGTCGTGCCCCGCTCAAACCTTTCATCAACTGATCCGGCATGGGTCCCTTCAACCACGCGTGTCGACCGCAAAAGCGCGCTCTTGCATTGTTCGGCGTGTCGTGTCGTTCGGATCGCGGTCGGTCGGCGGATTGCCCGAACGCCGACACCTGACGGACATACCCTGATGCGATGAAGATAAGAAACCCTTAAGACACGACAAACCGGGCCAGAAGTCGTACATAGTTTGTCGAGAACCCGAGCGCCCGTTCTGGTGGCGTCGGCAAGCGCCTTTTGATGTATACAGTCAATCGATTGCAGAAAAATTGCGTGGCTCTACTTTCAACCAGTATTGGGCGGGTGGCGCGCACGATTTGCGCCCCGGGTTGGGGGCTGGGCCAGGCTCCACGCCCTGCGGCTCAAGAACCGCCATGAAAAAAGCCCCGCTGCTGTCGCAGCGGGGCTAAGGCCCAGCATGAGGAGATGCCTGATCGACCACGGAAATCCGAAATCCGATGTCTCGACAAGACCCACCAGTCATCGCGCGAATGGCGCCCCAATGCAAGCCGGCCATCGGTCATACCGCCACCGGTTCGGTTGGCGTTCGGCCGGCGGGCGCGAATGCGGCAAGGATTCCAGCGCATTGCCGCGCGCGCCTGTGTCGGGCCGGACGGCCAGCGATCGGCGCGACGAGGCGCGGGTTCGATCCGCCCGCGTTCCGAGTCTTGCCGTTTCCGGCCCGACTCCGGGGCGCGTCGGCCCCGCCCGCCTGCTTACCAGGTGCCGGTGTTCTCCATCGATGCCCAGGGCTCGCGCGGCTCCTGGGCCTGGCCGGCCTGCAAGAGTTCGATCGAGATGCCGTCCGGCGAGCGGATGAAGGCCATGCGACCGTCGCGCGGCGGCCGGTTGATGGTCACACCCTTGTCCTTGGCGTGCTGGCAGGCGGCGTAGATGTCCTCGACCCGGAACGCCAAATGGCCGAAGCTGCGACCGCTCGTCAGGTCCTCCGGGTCCCAGTTCCAGGTCAGTTCGACCTCCGCCTCGGGGTTCTCGTCGGCGGCCAGGTAAACCAGCGTGAAGCGACCCTTTTCCGAGTCCTTCCGCCGGGTCTCGTGCAGGCCGAGGACGTCGCGGTAGAAAGCCAAAGAGGCGTCCAGGTCGCTGACCCGGACCATGGTGTGCAGAAATTTCATGAAACGGTGATCTCCCGGTCATATGGGGCTTGGCCAAAGGGGGGACGGACCCCTACCCTAAGGGATCGGCGGCGGCAGCGGTGCTCTCCGGGCGGAGTCTGGGCATGGAAACGCGCGAGCGACCCCTGGTGGATGTGTTCGTGGCCGACAAGAGCCCGCTTGTCCGCATGGCCATGAAGACGCTGATGGGCGCCGATCCCCGGTTCAATCTGTTGGGAACGGCCGAGGACGGCGAATTGTTCCTGCGCGCCGTGGAGCGCCTGACGTTCCAGGTGGGCGTCATCGGCTGGACGATGCCCTACATGGACGGCGCCGCCGTGCTTGAGGCGTTGCGCCACCGGCCACAGGCCCCGCGCATCCTGGTCTACACCGGCGACCCGGACCCCGCCATTCCGCGCCGCGTCATGGACCTGGGGGGCGCGGGCTTCTGCTGCAAGTCCGAAAGCCCGGAGCGGCTGCTGGCGGCCATCGACACGGTGGCCCGGGGCCACATGACCTTCCCCTACACCGACGTCGGCCGCCTGTCGGAACGGCCCGCCTCGCCGCTCGACGTCTTGACCGCGCGCGAGCGCGAACTGCTCGCCTGCCTCGCCGAGGGCCAGTCCAACGCCTGTATCGCCGCGCGCTTCGGCATTTCCGTGCACACGGTGAAATTCCACCTCAAGAACGTGTTCGGCAAGCTGGACGTGTCCAATCGCGCCGGCGCCGTCGCCGTGTTCCTGGCCAATGCGCGGCGGGGCGGGTCGGCGGCGTAAAGCCTACCCGTTTGAGTGGGACGCTCCTCCCCAAAAGAGTCCACATTCCCCCTCGGGAGAGCGTTTCGCCGGGTCGGGCCGGATATTAGAACTTTCGCATAAATCCACGTCCGTCCGAGACGAAGGGGGAGAGAAGCGGCCATGATGAGCATGACCGGGGAGAGCGCGCCCCTGTTCCTGTACGCCCTGCGCACCGTGACCGAGGCGGCGGCGGTCGCCGCCTATGACTGGATCGGCCGCGGCCGCAAGGAAGACGGCGACGGCGCCGCCGTCGATGCCATGCGCGAGGCCCTGAACCAGCTGGCCATTGACGGCGTCGTCGTCATCGGCGAGGGCGAGAAGGACGAGGCGCCGGCCCTGTACAACAACGAGCGCGTGGGCACGGCGGCCGATGCCGTGCAACTGGACATCGCCGTCGACCCGATCGAGGGCACCACCTACATGGCGACGGGCCTGGCCAACTCGCTGGCCGTGATCGCCGCCGCCCCGCGCGGCGCGATGATGGACCCCGGCCCGGCCTTCTACATGGAAAAGCTGGCCGTGCCGCCGGCCGCCAAGGGCAAGATCGATCCGTCCTGGCCGGTCGAACGACGCCTGACGGCGTTGGCCCAGGCGCTGGACAAGCCGATCGGCGAGTTGACCATCTACGTGCTGGACAAGCCGCGCCACCGGACGATGATCGAGCGCATCCACGAGGCTGGCGCTCGCGTCGCCCTCTATCCGGCTGGTGACGTGGCCGGCGCCCTGATGGCCGCCATTCCCGGGTCCGGCATCGACGCCCTGATGGGCACCGGCGGTACGCCCGAAGGCGTGATGACCGCCTGCGCCGTGCGCGCCCTGGGCGGCGACTTCATGGGCCGCCTGGACCCGCAGTTGCCGAGCGAGCAGATCGCCGTGCGCGACGCCGGCCTCAGCACCGAGCGCTGGTACGCCATGGAGGACATGATCCGGTCGCAAAACGTGTTCTTCTGCGCCACCGGCATCACCCCCGGCCTGCTGCTGGAGGGCGTGCAGCGCCACCGCGAGCATTTCTGCCTGCACACGATGATGATCTCCGGGGCCAGCGGCGAGCGCCAGTTCCTCACCAACTGGCGCCCGCGCGAGCGCACCGCCGCCTGACGATGCGAAAACGGTTCGCGCGCCGCCGCCCCGCGCGGCCCGCGCCGGCTCCACGATACAAAGACCGTTCTTGGGAGGGACCCTCCGTCATGCCTTTGAAGCGCTTCGATCGCCCCGTCATCCTGGGCATGGTCGGTGACTCGGCCAGCGGCAAGACCACGCTGGCGCGCGGCGTGGCCCGCATCCTGGGCGAGGATCGCGTCGCCGCCATCCGCACCGACGACTACCACCGGTTCACGCGCGCCGAACGCAAGGACAACGGCCTGTCGGCGTTGGACCCGCGGTCCAACTACATGGATATCATGGAGCAGCACCTGGAACTGCTGAACCAGGGCAAGCCGATCCTGAAGCCGGTGTACGACCACACGCGGGGCGAACTGGCGCCCGCCGAGTACATCGCGCCCAAGCCGTTCATCATCGTCGAGGGCCTGTTGGGGTATGCCACCAAGGAGATGCGTGACTGCTTCGACGTCAAGGTCTACCTCGACCCGGACGAGGACCTGCGCATCGACTGGAAGATCCAGCGCGACACCGCCGAGCGCGGCTATACCCGCGAACAGGTCCTGGCCTCGCTGGACAAGCGCAAGACCGACAGCCCGACCTACATCCATCCGCAGCGGGCTTTCGCCGACATTGTCGTGCAGTTCGCGCGCCCGGAGGGCCAGGCCGACGAACGCGGCGCGCACCTGGATGTGCGCCACATCCTGCGCCCGACCCTGCCGCACCCGAATCTGGCACCGCTGGTGGACGCCAGCGCCAAGAACGAACTGAGCCTCGACCTGACCCGCGACGAGGACGGCAAGCCGGTGGACGTGCTGGGCCTGTCCGGCGCGCTCACCGACGAGCGCGCGGCGGCGCTGGAAAACCTGTTGTGGGACCTGATCCCCGAGGCGAGCCACCTGCGGGAAAACGTGGGCGAGTTCACCAACGCCAACCGGGAGCAGGTGGTCAGTCACCCGCTGGCGCTGTCGCAGCTTCTGATCGCCTATCACATGGTCAAGGCGGCGCTGGGCGTTCACGTGATTTAAGATGCGTCAATGCGGCGTCCGGGCCGCCATGCTGAATTGACCGGTCGGCGGCCCGGTCTGGCCTCGTCCGGTCAGGCCGGGCCGTCGCCGCCAAGGGATAGGGAAACGACCAGGATGAGGGCCGCCATCACAACAACCGGCCCCGCGCGAGGAAGGACCACGCCATGACCCATCACACTCCGTCCACGGCCACCGCCACCCACGCCGCCATGGCGAACTGCATTCGCTTTCTGGCCGCCGACGCCGTGCAGGCCGCGAAGTCGGGCCACCCGGGAATGCCCATGGGCATGGCCGACGTGGCCACGGTGCTGTTCACCCGGTTCCTGAAGTTCGATACGACCGATCCGAAGTGGCCCGACCGCGACCGCTTCGTGCTGTCGGCCGGCCATGGCTCGATGCTGATCTATGCCCTGACCTATCTGGTCGGCATGGACGGCATCACCATGGAGGACCTGAAGCAGTTCCGCCAACTGGGCAGCAAGACCGCCGGCCACCCCGAATACGGCCACACCCCGGGCGTCGAGGTCACCACCGGCCCGCTGGGCCAGGGCATGGCGACCGCCGTCGGCATGGCCCTGGGCGAGCGCATGGCCGCCGCCCGCTTCGGCGGCGACCTGGTGGACCACTACACCTACGTCATCGCCGGCGACGGCTGCCTGATGGAAGGCATCAGCCAGGAGGCCATCGCCCTGGCCGGCCACCTGAAGCTGAACAAGCTGATCCTGCTGTGGGACGACAACAGCATCTCCATCGACGGCGCGACCGATCTGGCCACCTCGTGCGACCAGCTGGCCCGCTTCGAGGCCAGCGGCTGGGACACCACCCGCATCGACGGCCATGATCCGGAGGCCATCGCCGCCGCCATCCAGGCCGCGCGCGACAGCGACAAGCCCAGCCTGATCGCCTGCAAGACCGTCATCGGCTTCGGCGCGCCCAACAAGCAGGGCACCGCCGCCACCCACGGCGCGCCGCTGGGCGACGAGGAAATCGCCGCCGCCCGCGAGGCGCTGGGCTGGCCGCACGCCCCGTTCACCCTGCCCGAGGACGCGCTGGGCGCCTGGCGCGCCGCCGGCGCGCGCGGGGCCGCCGACCGCGCCGACTGGCAAGGCCGTCTTGAGGCCGCCGACCCGGCCCGGCGCGAGGCCCTGACCGCCGCCGTGTCGGGCGACCTGCCGGCCGGCTGGGAGGACGCCCTGCGCGAGCACATCGCCCGCCTGGTCGAGGACAAGCCGAAGATCGCCAGCCGTGTCGCCTCGCAGAAGGCGCTGGAGGTGCTGGTGCCGGCGATCCCGACCCTGGTCGGCGGCTCGGCCGACCTGACGGGCTCGAACAACACCAAGGTTTCCGGCATGGACGTGGTTTCGGCCCAGGACTACGACGGCCGCTACATCCACTACGGCGTGCGCGAGTTCGGCATGGCCGCCGCCATGAACGGACTGGCGCTGCACGGCGCCGTCATCCCCTACGGCGGCACCTTCCTGGTCTTCGCCGACTACAACCGGCCGGCGATCCGCCTGGCGGCGCTGATGGGCGTGCGGGTCATCCACGTGCTGACCCATGATTCCATCGGCTTGGGCGAGGACGGCCCGACGCACCAGCCGGTCGAGCATCTGGCCTCGCTGCGCGCCATGCCCAACGTCAAGGTGTTCCGCCCGGCCGACGCCGTGGAGACCGCCGAATGCTGGGCGCTGGCCCTGAAGAACACGGGCGGCCCCAGTGTGCTGGCGCTGAGCCGTCAGGGCCTGCCCGCGTTGCGCACGACGCTGCGCCAGGACATGCCGTGCGAGAAGGGCGCCTACGTGCTGGCCGAGGCCGAGGCCGGCGCGCGCCGGATCACGCTGCTGGCCACCGGCTCCGAGGTGGCGATCGCCATGGAGGCGCGTGACAAGCTTCAGGGCGAGGGCTTCCCGACGGCGGTGGTCTCCATGCCGTGCTGGGAGCTGTTCGTCGAGCAGGACGCGGCCTACCGCGACAGCGTGCTCGGCCCGGGCACCGTGCGGGTGGGCATCGAAGCGGCCGGTGACATGGGCTGGCACCGCTGGCTGGGTGACGACGGCGCCTTTGTCGGAATGCCCGGATTCGGCGGCTCGGCCCCGGGGACGGCGCTGTACGATCACTTCGGCATCACTGCCGAGGCCATGGTCGCGGCGGCCAAGGCGCGGCTGTAACCCTATTGGCGCCTGAATCGAGGAGGGGGAGCCCTCGCGGTTTCCCCCTCTCAGACCAGGCGACGATAGGTATGATACCGGCAGACAATTGGGTTACTCGTTGACCGGACCCATTTCTTGCCTTTTCCCGAGATCCCTCCGCCCCTTTCGGGGCGTTCGGGATGGCATTTTCTTTTGTGAAACAACCACATCTGTCATCCCGAGCGAGCGCAGCGAGCCGAGGGATCTCGAGCCGTGGTGTGATGGCAGGCCTGCAAGTCCGGTCAACCTTTTCGTCGGTCGGTATGACAGATTTCTTAAGCGCCGGTCTCGCGGCGACGCCCTTGCTGTTCGGCAAGCGGTTCCCGTCACCAGGGCCCGCAGGGGACTTTCACCTTCAAGGTTCCTGCCATGCCTGGCGCACCAAGCAAAAGGGAGCGCCTCTTGAGCGCCAGGGCAATCGGGTGAAGGAGGAACCCAACGCCGAGACGGAACCCCGGACCAGAGGCCCGCACAAAAACCGTCATTGCGAGCCGGCGTCATTTGACGCCGGCGAAGCAATCCAGGGCGTGTTCATGATGTATTCGCCCTGGATTGCTTCGTCGCTGCGCTCCTCGCAATGACGCGTTGCGTGCGCTGCTCGCGGGGAAGGCGCTCGGCGGACAATCGCTCATACCGGCGTCGTTCACCCGATTGCCCTGTCTTGAGCGCTCCCTTGGCTTGTCTGAGCTTGTCTGATCGACTGTCCGGGCGCTATTGCGCCGCCAGGCCGAGCTGGGTGTCGATCTCGTCCATCAGATCGTCATGCGGCGTGGGCGTGCCGGCCGGCGCCCGGGGCCGCACCACGGTGTCGTCGTCCAACACGGCCTTGACGTCGCGGCGGCCGCGCGAGACCCGGCTCTTGATCGTGCCGGGCGCGCATCCGGCGATCTCGGCGGCCTGCTCGTATTCGAACCCGCACGCGCCGACCAGGACCATGGCCTCGCGCTGCTCCTCGGGCAGGCAGACGAAGGCCCGCTTGAAGTCGTCGAGTTCAAGACTGGCGTGCTGCCCGCTGGGCTCGCCGTGCGACAGCATGGCGTCTTCATCGGCCTGTTCGCTCTTGCGCCACTTGCGGCGATGCTCGGAGTAGAAGGCGTTGCGCAGGATGGTGAACACCCAGCCGCGAAAGTTCGTGCCCGGCTGGTAGCTGTCCTGGTTGGCGAGGGCGCGGGTGGCCGCTTCCTGGGCGAGATCGTCGGCGAGGGCCTGATCGTTGGTCAGGGAGTGCGCAAAGGCCCGCATGTGGGGCAACGCGTCGACGAGTTCCTGGTTGAAGGATGGCATGGACGCCTCCTTTCCCTTGTCTTGGGTGGTCGCGGCTCGAACGGTCCCGTTCGGGAGCGGCCGGCCGCGCCGTCAGTCGGTGGTCTCGCCCCCGTTGCCGGTTCCGTCCCCACGCAGTCGGCGCAGCAGCGCCTGAAACGTTTCGGGAAGCGGTTCGGCCGCGATGTCGCCGTAGGCGCGGCGCAGGTGCGAGTCGACCCAGTGTTCATTCTCGTTGTCCGGATGGACGATGGTGCGGAAAGCCGGTCTGTCCTCCCTGTCGGGCGGGCTGGTGCGGTAGCGGCCGTTGCCGTGGCCGTTGCCGCCGCTGCCTTGGGTGTTCGACCTGTTCAGGCGTTGAAGGTCGCGCTTCCGTGTTGAGGTCCACATCAATTCGCTCCGCCCGGCTGTCCATTTGCCTCGGGTCGGGGCGCCCGCGATCGGCGAGGTGCCGGATCGCGACCGTGGTCGGTTCGCCCCGTCTCGTCATGCCCGTCGTGCTGACTGCCGACATGGGACGGAAACGTTCGGCCGGGGTCAAGCGTTCCATGGCCCGGCCATCGAAGACCTATACTTTGGGAGTATGCCGTCGGATGTAAAGGGTATCATCCAAAAGACGCAGGAAGGTCACAATGTGGCGCGCTCGTCGGCGCGACACGGGCCGGGACGGCGTATCCGCCCGTGATGCGTGGGGGCCTGGAACCTTCCGGGCCACGGGGCGTTGCCACGGGATCAACGCACGCGCCGGGTCCGCCGGCCCCCCTTTGCTCGCCGCGATCATGCGGCCGGGTCCCGATCCCTATCCCTTTGGAGGCGCCCATGAGCCCGACGCGGCTGATCGGCTTCACCGAACAGATTCTGCTCGGCCTTGTTGTCGTCATGACCCTCGCGGCGGTGGGCCTGGAGCTCTGGTCCGTGGTCCAGAGCCGCACGGTCACCCTGGCCGACATTCTGTTGCTGTTCCTCTACGCCGAGGTTCTGAGCATGGTGAAGGTCTACTACGCGCGCGAACGGGCGGCGTTCCTGTATCCGATCCTGATCGCCATGACGGCGCTGTCGCGGCTGATCGTGTTGCAGAGTAAGGACATGGACCCGCGCGCGATCTTCTTCGAGGCGATCGCCATCCTGATCCTGGCCCTGGGCCTGGTGCTGATGCGCTCGCCGGTGCTGCGCGGGTTGGTGGACCGTGGGTTCGGAGACCGGCCGACGGGGCGTCGGTCCAGCGAGGACGGTGATGCGGTCGAGGCCGTATCAGCGGGCGAAGCCGGAACGGGCGAAAAGCGCTAATCCTCGCGCCCGCCAAGGGCCAGGGCGCGGGGATCGACGATCCGGTCGTACTCCGCCGCCTCAAGCAGCCCCAGGGAGAGCACGGCGTCGCGCAGGGTGGTGTCGTCGTGCGCGGCCTTGTGCGCGGCTTCGGCGGCCCGGTCATAGCCCACGGCCGGCGCCAGCGCGGTGACCAGCATGAGCGAGCGGCCGGATAGTTCCTCAAGCCGCGCGTCCACCGGCTCCAATCCCGCGACGCAGCGGTCGGCGAACGACCGCGCGGCATCGGCCAGCAGGCGGATCGAGGTCAGGACGTTGTGGATGATGACCGGCTTGTAGGTGTTCAACTCCATCTGCCCGCCGGCGGCGCCGTGCATCACCGCGCCGTGGTTGCCGGCGACCTGGGCGCAGACCATCAACAGGGCTTCCACCTGGGTCGGGTTGACCTTGCCCGGCATGATCGACGAGCCGGGTTCATTGGCCGGCAGCGTCAGCTCGCCGATGCCGCAGCGGGGGCCGCAGCCCATGAAGCGGATGTCACCGGCGATCTTGCTCAGCGCCGCCGCCATGCCGCCCAGCGCGCCCGACAGGTCCACGAACACATCGTGGGACGCGTTGGCGGCGAAGTGGTCGGGGGTGCGCGTCACCGCCAGCCCGGTCAGGGCGCGAACCTCGTCCAGGAACCGGTCCACGAAGCCGGGCGGACAGTTCAGGCCGCTGCCCACGGCCGTGCCGCCCTGGGCCAGCGGCAACAGATCGTCCGACAGGCGCCTCAACCGCGCCGCCGCCCCCGCGACCTGCGCGGCGTAGCCCTCGAACTCCTGGCGCAGAGTGACGGGAACGGCGTCCTGCAGGTGGGTGCGCCCGCTCTTGACGCGCTCGCCGAACGCCGTGGCCCGTTCGCGCAACACCTCGCGCAGATGCTCCAGCGCCGGCAGCAGGCGGTCGCGCATCTCCAAGAGGGTGGCCAGGTGCATGACCGTGGGAATGGTGTCGTTCGACGACTGGGCGCGGTTGACGTGGTCGTTGGGATGCACCGGCGCGCGCGTGCCAAGGGGCTGCCCCAGGCGCTCGTTGGCGCGGTTGGCGATCACCTCGTTGGCGTTCATGTTGGTCTGGGTGCCGCTGCCGCTCTGCCAGACGGGCAGGGGGAAGTGGTCGTCCAGCAGGCCGTCGGCCACCTCGCGCGCCGCCGTCTCGATCGCCGCGCCAAGGTCGGCGTCCAGATCGCCGATGGCCATGTTGGCCCGCGCCGCCGCCTGCTTCTGCACGCCCAGGGCGTGGATCAAGGGCGACGGCATCCGCTCGACGCCGATGGGAAAGTTCTCCAGCGCACGTTGGGTCTGCGCGCCCCAGTAGCGGTCGGCCGGTACGCGCACGACGCCGAGACTGTCTGTCTCCTCGCGATGCGTCGTGGTCATGTCGTTTTTTCCCGCCGTGATCAGGTCCGCACCACCGGACGCGTGCTGTAGACGTGCAGTCCGCCCGGTTGATTGCTTTCGGTGTGCCGGCTGCTCGGCTGGCCGGCGTCCGGGCCGCCCGAGGCCGGCGACCGGGTGATGGCCCGCAGGACACGGCCGATGGTCGCGTCCCCGTTGGCGCCAAGGGCCAGATCCGTCAGGGAGACGAGACCCACCAGGCCGCCGCCCTCATCCACGACGCACAAGCGGCGCAACCCTTCGCGGGTCATGATGTCGGCCGCCTCGGCGATGGGCGCGCGGTCCGAGCAGGCGACGACGCGATTGGTCATGACGTCGGCCACCGCGTGCGTATCGGGATCCAGGCGGTGGGCGACCGCGCGGACCGTGATGTCGCGGTCGGTCACAATCCCCGCGACCGTCTCGCCATCGAGAACGACGTACAGGCCGACGTTGAACTCGGCCATCTGGAGGGCGACCTCGCGAATGCGGTTGTCGGCGTGCACGGTCTTGACCGACCGTGTCATGACCTCGCGGACCATGGTTTCGCTCCCGTCGGCGTCCGGGGTCTGGTCGTCGGCCGCCGTCAACCGGCGCATGGCCTCGCGGATGTCGGACAGCGGCGCCGAGTGGCCGCCGCCCATGTTCTCCTCGTCGGCCACCATCAACTCGATGGCGTCGTGTTCCCATTGGCGCAGCACGGCCAGCTTGTCGCGGTCCGACAACTCTGGGCGCTGCAACAGTTCCATCGGCGTGCATAGCCCGAGGTGATAGCGCAGCAACGGGGTCTCGGCGGTGGTGGGCTGCTCCGTGGGCATGATTGCGATCCCTACTGAACAGGTGGTTTGCTCTTCAAAAAACCAACGGCTCAGCCGGGCAAAGGTTCCAGCGCGGGGGATTGGTCACACGGCCTGGAACGGACCGGGGTCCGCGCGCGTTTTCTAGTCGACCGCCAGCGATCCGGCGGCGACCAGACAGGTCCGTGTCGGTGCGGCCGGCCCGCATGGGCCGCCCGCCCGGCGCGCGGCCGCCCCATCCCATCCGACCCCATCCCATCTGACGACGCGGAAGAGCGAAGGCACACCATGGAACAGTCTCTTGAAGTCGCCTTTCACGGCATGAGCTCCTCCGATGCCCTGGGGGCGTTCATTCACGAGGAAGCCGGCAAGCTCGACCGGTTCGGCAAGGACGTCATCAGCGCCCGGGTGTCGATCGAACGCGCCCAGCAGCACGGCGCGTCGGACGTGGACGAGGTGCACGTGGACGTGCATCTGCGCGGCCAGCACCTGTTCACCCGCGCCACGGTGGAGCACCGCCACCGCCACGAGTCCCATGGCGTCTACAACGCCGTCACCCGGGCGATGAACCAGATGGTGCGCCGCCTGGACAAGGAACTTGGCCGTCGCAACGACAAGCCCCTGTTGCAGGCGAGCGAGGGCGAGTCCACCGGCAGCGTGCGGCACCTGGACCGGACCCAGCGGCACGGCTTCATCGAACGCGCCGAGGGACCGGACCTGTTCTTCCACGAGGCCGTGCTGGAGGACGCGACGTTGGACGATATCACGGAAGGCGACGCGATCCATTTCGCGGTGGCCGAGGCGGAAGGTGCGTATGGCCCGCAGGCGCGGTTCGTGCGCCCGCTTGCCATCGGCCGGTAAGGCGCCGCACGCTGGTCCGCCCTCATCAACGCCGCGCCGGTCGCGCCGGTCCCCTCGCGGATAATCTCAAAGGTTTTCTGACAGCCCATGGTCAAACGAGTGGTGAAAATGGGCCGGGTCGCGGCGCGACGCCTCAGGCGCGGCATGGTCGACGCGCGCCGTCTGGCCCGTGTGGTTTGGTTCGGGCTCAGGCACTTTGTCCTCTCCCGCCTGTTCCGGCGTTTACGGCGGACGGCCCCGGCCGAGTTGACCCAGGCCTTGATGGCGGCCAAGGCGATCGAGCATCCGCCGCCCGTGCTCGCCGTCACCGGGCCGGACGAGATGGCGCGGGCCTGGGACCAGGGCTTCGCCGCCGTCAACGCGGCGTTGTACCTGAATCTGCAAAAGCCCGATCACCTTTCGGCCTGGCGCCATGCCCATCCGGCGCCGTCCTTCCCGGCGATCTATCTGTGGGATTCCGCCTTCATCGCCCAGATCTGGGCGTGGTGGGATCCCTCGGTGGCCGCCGACGTGCTCCGGTCCGTCGTTGACGGGCGCGACGGCGACCGCCTGCGCCACTTCATCGCCGATTTCGCGCGCTCACCCTTTACGCAGCCGCCGCTGATCGCCTGGAGCCTCGAGCGGCTGGCCCACAGCGCCACGCCGGAGGTCCACGACCCCTGGCTGGCGGCGATGTACGCGCCGCTCCGCGACTACAAGCGATGGCTCTACACGCATCGGCGGACGGCGGACGGACTGTTCGCCTGGGCCCATGCCTACGAGTCCGGCGTCGAGAACGCGCCCCGGTTCGGATCGCGCGACGAGCGAACGTTGCGGGACACGCGGCGCGTGGCGGCGCCCGACTTCTGTGCGTACATGGTGCTTAAGTGCGAGGCCCTGGCGGCGATGGCCCGGCGCCTCGGCCGGGAGGCCGACGCCACGACCCACGAGGCCGACGCGACGGCTCTGCGGGAGGCGGTCAACCGGACGCTGTGGGATGAGGACGAGGGCCTGTACTTCGACCGCGACACCGCCAGCGGCCGTTTCGTGCGCAGCCGCAGCATCGCCTCCCTGCTGCCCCTGTGGGCGGGCATTCCCGACGCGCGGCAAGCCGCGCGCCTGCACGCGCACATCGTCGACCCGGAATCCTTCAACACTCTGATCCCCCTGCCGTCGGTCGCCCTGTCGGACGCGGCGTTCGAAAAGGACATGTGGCGCGGCCCGGTGTGGCTGAACACGGCCTTTGCCGTGGTCGAGGGCCTGCACCGGTACGGCTACGTCGAGACGGCCGCCGAACTGGCGTTCCGGTTGTGCGACGGCGTCTACCGGACGGTCCGTCTGACCGGACACGTGCACGAGTTCTACGACCCGCAGCAACATGGCATCCAAACTCTTCACCGCAAGAAAGGGAACCTTTGGAAGCGCATGACGTTGGGAGGATTGCCGGTCGGCGATTTCGTCGGCTGGTCGGGTCTGGTCAACACCCTGGTCATTGAAACGCTGTTCGGCCTGCGGCGCCGGCCAGAGGGCCTGGCGATCACGCCACGGTTCCCGGCCCGCGCCGCCGGGCAGAGCTTCCGGCTCACCCTGCCACGCGAAGACCTGGAGGTCAGCGTGGACGTCTCCGAGGGCGGCGCGGTGTCCGGCCGCGCCACTGGTCCGTGGGGCGAGACACCGTTTGATCTCCGCTTCGGCCAGGACCTTCTGTTGGCGCCGTCCCAATAACATGCCCGAGAGGCTGCCCATGAAGCTGTGCGACATAACCCTCGCGTATAACGAAAGTAGCGGCGGTATCCGCACCTATATCGACGAGAAGCGTCGGTACCTGCGGGAGCACACCGAGCACGACCACCTGCTCATTATCCCGGGCGACCAGGACCGCACGCATCGCGACGGACGGCTGACCACGGTGCAGATCGAAAGCCCGCTGATGCCGGGGCAGGACACCTATCGCTATTTCATCCGGCCGCACAAAATCCGCGAGGTCCTGTTGGAGCATCGCCCGGAGGTCATCGAGCTGGGCAGCTACTATCTGGAGGCGTGGGGCGCCATCTCGGCCCGGAAAAAGCTGCGGGAGGAGGGGGCGGACTGTGTGATGGGCTGCTACTTCCATACGGACGTGGCGGAGGCCTATGTCGCCGCGCCGCTCCGGACGATGGCGCGCGACTGGCTGCCGGACGGGGACTCGGTGTGGGCGAGCCTGGGCGACCGGATTTCCGAGGTGGCGGCGGCCGGTATCGAGCGCTACATCGGCGCCGTGTTCGAAAACTGTGACTACGCCTTCGCACCGTCGGACGCGCAGGCGGCACGTCTCAAGGAGTACGGCGTCGAGGACGTTCAGGTGGTCCACCTCGGCGTCGACCTGGAGACGTTCCACCCACGCCAGCGCAACGACGAGACCCGCGCGTCGCTGGGGGCCGGCCCGGACAATCTGGTGCTGATCTTTGCCGGGCGCCTGTCGCAGGAAAAGCGGGTGCTGACCCTGCTCGAGACACTGGACCGTCTGCCGAAAGACCTCGGCGCCATTCTCTGCCTCGTGGGGCACGGGCCGTTGCGGGACGAGGTCGAGGCGCGGGCGCAAGACCGACCGGACCTGTGCCTGCTGCCGTTCCAGGCCGACAAGATGGATCTGGCGCGGCTGCTGGCCTCGGCGGACGTCTACGTCAGCGCCGGGCCGCATGAGACCTTCGGCCTGTCGGTCATCGAGGCGCAAGCCTGCGGGCTGCCGGTGGTCGGGGTCGAGGCCGGCGCCCTGTGCGACCGGGTGCCGCCGGACCTGGGCGCCCTGGGCGCGGTCGATGACGTGGCGGCCATGGCCGACAACATCGTGAGCGTCGCCGCCCAGCGGGAGGCCATGGGCCGCGCGGCGCGCCGCCACGTCGAGGACACCTTCAGTTGGACCCGAACCGTCCGGACGCTGCTCGACCGGTATACGAGTGCTGGATGACGGATCGGTTCGAAGGGGGCGCTGCCCCAACCATGGGTCCGGCCCGTCGTGCGTCGTGGCGAACGCGGATGACCGCGCACCGTCAAGCCTGGCGCCGCTCTGTTTTGCTGGACAACAGCCCCGCCTGGGACACTTGCACCATCGACGCCGGCCACCACCGGACACCCCGCCGGGGGGCGGCAAACTGTTCGACCGTTAGCGATCGCCCTGGTACCATTTCGTTTGTGGGCTTATCGGTGACCCTGTCCGAACACGGGCCGCTCTGATGGTCCATGACAGGATGCCACTCGGCACGGGAGTTGAGGGCGATGTCCTCGGAACCGGCTCTTGATGGCGTGTACGCTCGCCTGCTGCCGGCTTCGGCCGGCGAGACCGACTTCGCCGCCAGTGTACGGGCCATGACGGAGGCCTTCGGCGCCGCCGGCGGTGTCGCCTACGAGTGCGATCGGCGAACCGGCCGCATTGGACCCTGGGTGGGATTCGGCCTGGAGGCGGGCGAGCGCGAATACCAGGAGCGCATGATCCGGATCAATCCGCGCATCCGCCCGGCGATGCGCCATGCGCCGGGATTCCTGGTCCACGAGGCCATGTTCATCGACGAACGCACGATGAGCCGGCACGAGTTCTACGACTGGCTGAACCGGCGCCACGGCCTGCGGTATTTCATCGGCATGAGGGTGCATGACGAGGGCGAGCGCTCGCTCTTCGTGTCGGTGGAATTTGAACGCCGCCATGGACCGCCGACGCCGGGCGCCCTGTCGGCATTCGCCCGCCTGGGGCCGGCCTTCGGCAACGCCTGGCGGCTGGCCCGGCGGGTCCGACGCCCGGCGCCGGCGGCGGGGGCGACGCCCTGGACGCCGGATCACCTGCCCTGGGCCATCCTGGCCCTTGACCGCGCCGGGCGCGTCGTCGAGGCCAACCGGCAGGCGCGAGCGATGCTGGCCGACGGCGGCATCCTGACCCTGGAAGACGGCTGGCCGTGCCCCGTCGACGCACAATCGCGGGGGCCGTTCGCGAACGCCCTGCGCCGCGCCCTGCGGGGGGACAGCAGCGATGCCAGGCTTCGTCCCGCCATGGGGCGGGTGCCGCTTCTCGCCCAGGTGATTCCCACCGCAGCCGGCCGGACGCCCGCGTCGCCGGACATCGCCGCCGTGCTCTACCTGCGCGACCCCCGGGCGGTGCCGGCCGATCTCGGCCCGACACTGGCGCGGGTGTACGGGTTCACCGAGGCCGAATGCCGTCTCGCCCTTCTGCTGGCGCGCGGCGAGGCCCTGGGCGAGGCCGCCGCAACCCTTGGCACCTCCCGCAACACCGCCCGCAACCACCTGCAGGCGATGTTCGCCAAGACCGGAACCCGGCGGCAGACGGATCTGCTGCTCCATATTTCGAGTCTGCTGACTCCGGCCGGGGCCGGGTGATGGCGCGAATACCGGGCCGGAAACCGTCGCCTCCAAACCACGGTTGCGACGGGTTCGCCGATCGGTCAAGCGCAAATTCGCTGGCATGACGCAGTGGGGACCCAATACCCGCCGACGTATGGGTTGACGCGTTCGCCGGACCCTTTTTTTTGCCTTTTCCCGAGATGCCTCCGCCCCTTCCGGAGCGTTCGGGATGACATTTTCTTATCCCACATTCCGCAGTTTGGAGCCCAACTGCGGAATTGGGGATAAACGGGGGGAGTCCGATCCGCACTCGCTTCGCGGGCCGCGCTCCGGCCTATCGGAGCGCGCGAACTCGACTCCTCACCCATTCATGGGGAAGGCCGGGAGGGAGGGGGGGGTTCAGGCGCTCGGTGCCGACGTCGCGGATGTCATCCCCACGGCATCCAAAGATGACGCGCCTTGCTCCTCGACCCGCACCGTCCACGCCGCCTCCGGGGTCCAGTGGCCCCAGTGGCGGCTGGGGCCGCCGGTGACGGTCAGCGGCGGCAGTGGCTGGCGCGCCAGCGTGCCCGGGCCGTCGTGCAACACCGCCACCCCGTGCCACGGGCCGGGGTTGAGGCGCGGCGCCGGCAGGGCCAGGGTAATCGCCACGGTCTCGCCGGCCTCGGCGGCCACGGGCGCGTGCGCCAGGTCGCTGGCCAGCCCGGTCACCCGGGTGCCGTCCGGCGCATACAGCGGCACGCCCACGTTCAGCGCCCGCACCGGCGCCCGCAGCCGTGCGCGCAATCGCAGCACCAAAGGCGCGCCGAAGGGCACGGCCGACACCTCCGCCCCCTGCCCGTCCAGCCACGCCATGGCGAGCGGATCGACGCGGGCCTCGTCCCGGAACAGCGGCTTGAGGAACCCGGGCACGCCGTCGTCGCTGGCGGCGGCCTCCGGCGCGTCGCCCTCCGCCAGTCGGCGGTACAGCGCCAATCCCTCTTCGACACCGCCGTCGAACGCCACCCGCCCCCGGTCCAGCACCACGACCCGGCCGCAGAACCGCGCCACCTCCGGCAGGGCGTGCGACACCAGCACCACGGCCGCCCGCTCGCGCAGCGCCATCATGCGGGCCAGGCATTTCTGCCGGAACGGGAAGTCACCGACCGACAGGCCCTCGTCGATCAGCAGCAGGTCGGGGTCGCTGTGCACGGCGATGGCGAAGCCCAGGCGCAGCGCCATCCCGCTGGAATAGCCGCCCACCGGCCGGTCGAGCGCGGCTCCCAACCCACAGAAGTCGACGATGTGGGGTGTCGCGGCGGCCATCTCGGCCCGCGTGCGCCCCATCAGGGCGCCCACCAGGGGGATGGTCTCGCGGCCGGTCAGCGAGGGCGAGAACCCGGCGGTCAGGTCGATCATGGTCGCCAGCCGGCCCACGCGCGCCACCCGCCCGGCGTCCGGCGCCCATTGCCCGGCGGCCAGCCGCAGCAGGGTCGTCTTGCCGGCGCCGTTGAGGCCGACGACGCCGACCGCCTCGCCGCGCCGCACGGTCAGCGAGACGTCGTCCAAGGCCTTAACCACGCCCCGACCGAGGTCGAGGGCGGGCAGCGGACCCCGCCCCACCAGCGCCCGCCACACCTGCCGCGTCCAGGCGCGGCGGTCGGCGCGGGCGCCCGTGGCGAAGCGCTTGGTGACGTCCTCCAGGGTCAGAACGGTGTCACTCATGCCAGGGCATCGTGCAGGCGCGGTTTCAGCCGGACGAACCCGCGCAGGCCAAGGGTGAGGGCAGCGGCGCCGATCAGGCTCCAGGCCGCCACGGCGCCGGCCTGGGGCATCCCGCCGGTCAAGGCCAGCGCCCGCGCGGCGTCGGTGAACACCGCCAGCGGATTGAGCACCGTCGCCGCCCAGGCCCAGGCGGTCTCCGGCAGCGGAAACAAGACGAGACTGGGCAGCAGGGTCAGCCGCGCCGCCGTGGTGGCGCCCGCCGGCACGTCCGGCCACGGCGCCGCCCACAGGGCCAGGATCAGCCCGATCCCGCCGGCCAGAGCCAGCGCCGGCCCCAGAGCAGCCAGCGCCCAGGCGCTGCCCAGCGGATCGACGCCGCCGGCCGCGATGACCGCGAGAGGCCACAGAATCACCGTCCGCACGGCGGTCCGCCGGCCGGCGTCCAGCAGCCCGGCCAGCACCGCCGCCACCGGTGCGACGGTAGGCGCGCGGTACGTGCCCAGCCCGCGCGCGGGGGCCAGGGCGGCGTCCACCAGCAGGCTCCAGGTCCAGTATCCCAGCGCCGCGTAGGTCAGCGGCGAAATCGCCTCGGGGCGCGGCAGGGCGCCGCCGGCCACCAGCGGCAGGTACACCAGCAGCGGCCACAACGGCCCCAGGACCTCCCCCGCCGACCCCAGCCCCGCCCGCCGCGCGCGCGCCAACCGTTCTCGCCGCGACAGCGCGCGGGCGACGTTGATCGCGGAGGTGAGGACGGCCCTTGTCTCCGCAGCCCGCAGCGTCGCCGACTTCGCCTGCCGCGCGATCACCGCAACCCCTCTAATAGCCTAAGAATTTTTTCTTTGAGTTCTGGTAGGTCTGCTTGAATGGTGGTCCAGACGATATCCAGGTCCACGACAAAATACCCATGGGCTATTGCATTACGCATCTGATACGCGGCGGCCCACGGCACGTGCGGATGCTGTCCAGCAAATTCCGGAAACCGTGCTTCCACGCTGTGGCAAGCTTCGCCAACGATCTCGAGATTCCGGAGCACAGCGTCTTGCACCATTGCGCTGTCCAGGAAGCTCTCTTTGTCGACATCAGCCGTGTACATCTGAATGCGCGCGATGGCTTCCAGGATATGTCTCAGGAGTTCACCCAGCCGCGGCATATCGCGGCTCATATCGTGCGCGCCTCGGCCAGCACGGCGGCCCGGACGCGCTCCGGCAAGGCCTTTGGCGTCAGTACGTCAACGGGGACCCCAAGACGCAAGAAGAGCTCGTGGCGAATGGCCCCGATGTCCAACAGGGTCGTCTCCGGCGTGGGATCGACGAGAAGATCAAGGTCGCTGCCTTCGACGTCATTGCCATGCAGGGCGGAGCCAAACACACGCGGATTGCCCGCGCGGTGAGCCGCCACCACCTGGCGGATGGCCTTTCGGTGGGCCTGCAACGCTTCGGACGGACGCATGGCGGACCTCAATGCGCACGAGGAGTCCCGCACATGATCGAGACCGCAGAGACGATGTCAACCGGGCACCTCCCCATACCACGCCGCCGCGCGCACGATCTCGCGGCCGTCGGCCTCGGTGGCCAGGGAGGTGCGCACAAGGCCCCCCGCGCCGGCCGCACGGCGCACCGCCACGCGGTCGCCGGGCCGGCACTCGCCCCGGAAGCCGATCAGGAACTCGCGCGGGCAGAACGGTCCCGGCACGACGGCCCCGGTCTCGCCCAGACTCCAGGCGATCAGGTGCGTGTGGTTGACGTGGCCGTAGACGTCGATCTGCGCCGGATGCACCGGGTAGACGGCCGCCGGTCCATCCGCGCCGGCACCCCCGTCCGCCTCGGCCTCGGCGGGCAGCATGGCGGGCGTGGGCAGCAGGCGCGGACCGGGCTCCGGCAGGGTGTGCAACACGGTCTCCGGCCGAGCCATCGGCCGGCGCTTCGCCAAGTCGAACAGAGACCACACCGTGGCGACGGCGGCGACCACCCCGACGCCCTCGACGCTGATGCGATAGACCCGCAGCGCACCCCGGCGTTCCAGGCCGCATGGCCACGTCTCCACGGTCACGGTCTCGCCGAAGCGGGGATGGCGGTGCACCGCGAAGCGCGCGCGGTTCAGCACCCAGACCACGCCACGCGCCATGGTGTCCTCCAACCCCTGGCCGAAGCGGGTGGCGTTGACCGCGCCGGCCTCCTGGCACAGGTCGGCGAGCGCGTGCAGGCCCATGCGGCCGTCCGGCCCCGTCTCGCGCACACGCACGGGAAACGACAGGCGGCTGGCGATGGCGGACGGCTCGGCCCCGGCCACGGCGGACCAGTCGGGCGGCGGGGGACACTCAAGCACGAACCGGCGGCCCCCCGGTCCGGCGGGTCGGTCCTGCAAACACGGCGGCGATCATATCCCCGGTCCTCCGACCAGGTGGTCGCGCAGGTGGTCGGTGATGCGGGCTTCCATGGCGCGGTCGAAGTCGCCGATCAGGGTCTCGACCAGGGCGAACCACATCTCGTCGCGTTCGTTGGCCGTGGCGCTTTCCGCCAGGGTCTGGCTGCGCCAGACCTTGGCGGTGGCGGCGCCCAGGGCGATGCCGGTCAGCGCGTCCACCACCTCGACCGTCGCGTCAAGCTGGGCGTAGTAGCTTTCCGCCTGCTCGTTCTTCAACAGACCGCTCAGGCCGCGTTCCACGGTCAGCTTTTTCTCGACCACGCTGGCCTCGTGCACCGTGAAGCGCACCAGGGCGGCCTCGTCGCCGTTGGTCTGCAGCCGGTCCTCGGCCCACTGCCCGGCGGCGCGGTCGGGGGCCAGCGGCATCAGGTGCTCGACATGGGGCGGGCGATTGGGCCGGCTGTATTCCGAGCGGACCTCGACCCGCGCCGCCCGGAACAAGAACGGCGTCTTGTGCGAGAACCCGAGGGTGGGGAACTGGGGCCGGCGCGGCGGATCCGTGCACCCGGCCAGCGTCAGCGGGATTGCCCCCAGCACGGCCGCGCCGGCCGCGCCGCGCAACAGGCGGCGGCGCACCGGGTCGCGCGGACCGGATCCAGGCGTTTCGGGTTTGGCCGACGGATGACGCGCCATGGGGGTATCGCCGCTTGCTGTCGGCCCCGGCCGACTCCGGGACTACCCCGCGCCGGGGGCGCCCCGATCACTGGCCAGGGCATCAAGATCGTCGTCCTCAAAGGTATAGTGTGCGGCGCAGAATTGGCAAGACGCGGAGACCCGCCCGTCGTCCTGTTTCATCGCCTCCAGATCGGCGCGGGAAAAGCGGGACAGGGCAGCCTCAACCTTTCCGCGCGAACAGCGGCAGCCGAACCGCAGCGGCCGCGTCTCGCCCGGCACCAGCGCCTCGCCGTGGAACAGGCGATGAACGATGCGATCGGGCGTCAGGGTGGGGTCGAGCAGTTCGTCCGGCCCCAGCGTGCCCAGCAACACGCCGGCCGTCTCCCAGGCGTCCTCGGCGGCGGCGCCGTCGCGTCCACCAGCCTCGGGCGGCATCCGCTGCACCAGCAGGCAGCCGGCGCGCCACCCTTGCGCGGGATCGTGCCGCGCGGCGGCGAGCAGAACGGTGGGCAACTGTTCCGACTGATGGAAGTAATGCGCGACGCTGTCGGCCAGGGTCTCGCCCACCAGTTCGGTGATGCCCTGGTAGCGTTCCGTGCCCGGCCCCTGGTCGACGGTGAAGGCCACATGCCCTCGGCCGAGCAGCGCCGACAGGCCGATCGCCGCCGGATCGTTACCCGCCTCGGGGTGGGCGGCCAGCAGGGGGTCCAGCCGCTCCCGGTCCAGGCGGGCAACGGCGCGCACGTCGCCGGTGCTGGTGACGTCGGCCATCAGGGTGGGAATGGGACCGTCGCTGCTGGTCTGCAGGGTGAATACGCCCTCGTACTTCAAACCGGCGGCCAGGGCCGCCGCCAGCACGGTGGTCTGGCCGAGCAGCGCCTCGACCACCGGCGGCCAGTCGTGCCGTCCCAATAGGTCGTCGAGGGCCGCGCCCAGCCGCACCAGGCGGCCGCGCATCATGCCGCCAGCCAGGTGAAAACCGTACAGGCTGTCGTCCCAGGGGGTTTGCCCAGGTGTTTGTCGATCGCTCACGCCGTACTCCCACGTACCGAGGTGCGTTGGCCTCAGGACCGATCCGCGTCCGCGTCCGTGTCCCTTGTCTCGCCCGCGTCATCGGCGGGACCGACTCCGCTCCAGCGGGTCGGGCGGGGCGGCCCGACGTCCTCGTATTCGCCCTCGATCACCGGACCGGGACCGCCCTGAGGCGGACGGCCCGGCCCCGGCCCTCCTCCTGGGGCGGTCCCGAAGCCTCCCATCGTCTGCACGTGCAGATGGCCGGAGCGTTTCAGGCGCTCCAGCACGAAACCGCGAAACGGCGGCAGCAACAGCAGGAACCCCAGGGTGTCGGTCACGAACCCCGGCGTCAGCAGCAACGCGCCGCCCACCAGCAGACAGGCGCCGTCGAACACCTCGCGCACCGGCACCTCGCCCCGATCAAGGCTGGCCCGCGCCCGCCCGAGCGTGGACAGCCCCTGGGCACGCAACAGCAGCGTGCCGGCGATCGCCGTCAGGACCACCAGGACCAGCGTGGCACCGAGGCCGATAAGACCCCCCACCTGGATGAACACGGCGATTTCCAGCAGGGGGATGCCGATGAACGCGAGCAGCATGAGAAAGGGCATGGTGATGGCCTCTGACGCGGGTTCTAGGGGAATTGGGGGATTGGACGCACGCGATGCCGGGAAACGCCTTGCCCGCGCGCGCGCGCGCCCTTATCTAGCGGGCAGGCTGGGCGGACGATGATCCGCGAGGATCGAAACGCGGGCCGAGACGGCACCGGCTGGCATGACGCGGGTTGATCGGCGATGCCGGCTCCCTCACACTGGGGGGGTGGATATCCGGTTCAGCGGAACGCGCTGGGCGCGGCGATCCTTAACCGCCTGTCGTGTTTAGCCCACCGGGGCGGCCGAGGTCCAGGGGACGACCGCCACTGGGGACCCGACCATGGGACTCGGGTCCAGGCCGCCTTTTTTCGCGCGGGCGCGCGCACATCACGTTTCGACGGCGCGGCGATGCCGTCGGAACAAACGGCGAGTTTCGAGTGACCATGGGCGACGGTTTCCAGTTCATCGACATCATCTTCTTCGCCATGATCGCGGCCTTTCTGGTGCTGCGCCTGCGGAGTGTCCTGGGCAAGCGGACCGGCAACGAAAAGCCGCGACGCACGCCGTTCGACGCGCGGCCCGGGGAGGGCCGGTCGCGGGACGACAATGTCATCGACCTGCCGGGACGGCGCGCGCAGGACGACGACGCGGAGGAGTCCGACTCGGGCGCGTCGCCGTGGGCCGGCGGTCGCCGGTCCTCGGTGCCGGGGCTCGACGATGTTCTCGCCGCCGATCCGGGGTTTGATCCGGACGGGTTCCTGGGCGGCGCGCGTGGGGCGTTCGAGATGATCGTCGCCGCCTTCGCCAAAGGTGACAAGCAGGCCCTGCGCCCGTTGCTGTCCGACGACGTCTATGACGGCTTCGCCCGCGCCATCGACGAACGGGAGTCGGCCGGCGAGGTCATGGAGACCGAACTGCTGGGCCTGAAGAGCCTGACCCTGACCGAGGCCGCCATGGACGGCTCCGTGGCGAACGTGACGGTCGAGTTCGTCTCCGAGCAGGTCAACGTCGTGCGCGACCGCACCGGCGCCGTGGTGGACGGCGACCCCGAGCACACCGCCCGCGTGACCGACATCTGGACCTTCGCCCGTGACGTGACCTCGCGCGACCCCAACTGGACACTGGTGGCGACCCGCACGCCCGACGACGAATAACCAACCGGTCCCGGCCCATGCCCATGCGCAGGCTCCGCGTTCCGCCGTCGCTTCGGGCCTGGGGGCGCCGTCGCGCGCGGCGTTTGGCCGTGGCCGCCGAACGCGGGCTGCGGGCTTGGGAGCGGCGTCCCGCCGCCACGCGCCGCCACGCCAGCGTTGCCGTCGGGCTGGGGCTGATGGCCGTCCTGGGCCTGGTGGCCCTGTCCTGCGCGCCGCGCCGACCCGTTCCGCCGCCCGAGCCCATCTATACCCCCGTTTCCCTGCAGTCCGTGCCGGGATGGGCCGGCGACCGTCTGATCGAGGCCCGCCCGGCGCTGAGTCGCTCGTGCGCGCGGCTGGCCACCCTGCCGCCCGACCGGCCGATGGCCCCGCGCGGGTCGGCGGCCTTGCGGGCAGTGGCCGGATCGGTGGGCGACTGGCAGGCCGCCTGCCGCCGGCTCGACGGCGTTCCGGCCGATGATGCCGACGCCTTCCGCGCCGCGCTGGAGCGCGGCTTCCGCGCCTATGCCGTGACCAGCACCGATGCCTCGGCGCACGGCCTGTTCACCGGCTACTACGAGGCGCATATCCACGCCGCCCGCGCGCCCGATGCGCGGTACCGTTTCCCGGTGTACGGCCCACCCGACGACTTGTCGGTCGAGAACGGGCAGGGCCGCCACGCCGCCACTGGCGACCCCTACCACAGCCGCGCCGAGATCGAGGACGGCGCCTTGGAGGGCAAGGCCCCGGTGCTGTTCTGGGCCGACGATCCGGTCGACCTGCACATCCTGCATATCCAGGGGTCGGGACAGGTCACCCTGCCCGACGGCACCGGCACGCGCATCGGCTACGCCGCCAACAACGGTCGACCGTTCGTGGGGATCGGGCGGCTGGTGAGCGAACGCGGCCTGGCCGACGGCCGCTCGATGCCGGCCATCCGGGCGTGGCTGCGCGCCCATCCGGAGCAGGGCCGGGCGCTGATGCGCGAGAACGGCCGCTATATCTTTTTCCGCGAGATCACCGGCGCCGGACCGATCGGCGCCCTGGGGGTGCCGCTGACGCCGCTGCGCAGCCTAGCCGTGGACCCGGCGGTGCTGCCGCTGGGATCGCTGGTGTGGCTGTCCACCACCGACCCCGGCGGCCGGCCGCTGCGGCGGCTGATGGCGGCGCAGGACACCGGGTCGGCGATCAAGGGGATCAATCGCGGCGACGTGTTCTGGGGCGCCGGCGAGGCGGCCTTCCAGCAGGCCGGGCGCATGGCCAGCCCGGGGCGGACGTGGCTGCTGGTGCCGCGCGCGCCGGGCACCGATCCGCTGATGATGTAGGCTCCGGGCGAGGTGGCTTGAAGACCATATCGCGGCGCTGCGGGAGCGGGACGCGGCCCCGCCGTCTCATCGACGACGCAGAAATTGGGAATGTAGTGGACGCGGTGGTCCGGCCAGCCGCCGTCCAGGATGTGGCGGCGGTTACCGGGGATGATGGCGATCAGATGATCGAAGCCCCGGTAGTACTTCAGGTCGTAGTACCCGCCCAGGCGAGCGGCGCGGATCCACAGCCCGGCCGGCAGTTTCGACGCCGTCCTGCTGCAGGGCGACGGCCAGCGTGGAGAAAAAGGTCTCGGCGCCGCCGTGGGCGGCGCCGGCCATGATCTGGGTGAGATGCATGGGACCTGTCGTTGAAAGGGGCGCCGCCCCGGTCAGTTGATGGGCGTAATCAGCTCCCAGCGGTGGACGGCGTCCAGGCCGTCGAGCATGACCCCATCAAAGCCCAGGTCCATGACGGCGACGAAGAACTCGCCCAACTGGGCCTTCCAGGCCGGATCCCAGACCTCGGTGAAGTGGGCGCCCGGCCGCCCCCGCGCGGTGGCCGCCAGCCAGCGCGGCGTGCCCAGGGTCCATCCCGGTTCCCAGTAGTAGGCGTCACTGTGAGCGTATGCCACATCGAACGAGGCCAGCACCAGGCGGCGCGCGCCCAGCTTCTTGTGGCGCAACTGCCGGACATGATCCTCGCCCAGGGCGCGCGCGCCAAGCAGGAACGGGTCCAGCACCAGAATATCGTGGTTGGTCTCGCGCAGGGCACCGATCAGCAGGCTGACGTCGCCGAAGGCCGAGGCATCCTCCAGGACCAGGATGGACCGCGCCTGGTGGGGGTCGGTGATGTTCTCGGCGTTCTCGCCCCACGGCCGGCCCTCGGGCACGGTATCCAGGCGGCCCTCCGCGTCGGTGTCGGCATGGATCAGCACGCCGGCGGCGCGGGCGCGGCGGCGGGCCTCGGCCGCGATCGCGTCGTTGGCGCAGTGGTCGATGGACACGAGCACGACGTTCAGGTCGGCCAGGCGGGCGAGGTCCTCGTCGCTGACCGGCGGCTCGCCGCAGAACTGACCATCGATGACCACGCCGTCCACGGCGCCCAGGAACCCCGCGTCCGGTTCGCCGACACCGGCCGCCGGGTTGTCCGGATTGATGCCGGCCAGGCCGGCGTGGGCGGCGCGGGCGGCGTCCAGCATGGCCTCGCGGCGGTGGCGGAAGGCCAGCGGCGCGCCCCCCCGGGCCAGCACGGCGAAGCCGGGATCGCGGGCATGGGCGTAGCGGGACAGCTCCTGCACGATGGCGCGCAGTTCGGCCCGCACGTCGGGGATCAGGGGCTGGGGCAGGGACAGCAGCGGCTCGCCCGGATCCTCGCCCTTGTTGCGCTCCGCCTCGCGGGCCTCACGTTCCTGGCGCAGCAGGTCCAGCAGGCCGGGCCGGTCGCCCAGCGAGTCGTACAGGCCCTGGGGGTCCATGCCCTCCTGTTCCGGGGCCAGGCCGAGGTCGCGCAACTGCTCCATCAGGCGCTGGGTGCTCGGCGCCTCGGCCGTCGCGTCGGCGGCGGAGGCGGCGCGCGGCGCCGTCCCCGCCATCAAGGCCAGCGCCAGCAGGACAAGGGCATATCGTGCGAACAGACAGGTCATGCGGTCCACTCCGCCACACAGTCGGCAATGGCGAGACAGGACGTCAGGCCCGGGCTCTCGATGCCGTGCAGGGCCGTATAGCCGGGAACGCGCGTCTCGCGTGGGGACAATAGCACGAAATCGTGCGCGGGTGTGCCAGGCGCCTGCACCTTTGGGCGGATTCCCGCATAGGCGGGCGCCAGGGCGCCGTCGGGCAGGCCCGGCCAGTAGCGCCGGATGCCGTCGACGAACAGCGCGGCGCGGCCCGGGTCCACCGTGTAGTCGATGCGGTCGATCCACTCCACGTCCGGACCGAAGCGCCCCTGGCCGCCCAGGTCGCGGGTATAGTGCAGCCCCAGGCTGGCCGGCCCCGGCACCGGATAGATCAGGCGGCGGAACGGGGCCTTGCCGCTCAGGCTGAAATAGACCCCGCGCGCCAGATGCAGCGGCGGCACGGTCTCGGGTGGGACCCCCGCGATCGACAGGCCCACCGCGCGGGCGCCCAGGCCAGCGCAGTTGACCACCCCCCGCGCCCGCAGCCGCATGGGGGCGGCGCCGCCCACGTCCAGCTCCACCCCGCCGCCGTCGAGGGCGCGTCCGCCAACCACGGGACTGCGCAGCGCCAGCACCGTGCCCGCCGCCTCGGCGTCGCCCAGCAGCGACAACATCAGGGCATGGCTGTCCAGGATCCCCGTTTCGGGCGACTCCAGCGCGGCGACGCAGTCCAGCCCGCCCGGTTCCAGCGCCATGGCCTCGGCACCGGACAGCCAGGGCAGGTCCACGCCGGCCGCCGCCGCGCGGGCCTGAACGCCGCGCAGCGCCGCGATTTCCGGCGCGCCGCCAGCGCGGCTGGCGACGATCAGCTTGCCGCAGCGGTCGTGCGGCAGGCCGCGCTCGGCCAGATAGGCGTACAGCATCCGGCGGCCTTGCACGCACAGGCGCGCCTTCAGGCTGCCTTCGGGGTAGTACACGCCAGCGTGGATGACCTCGCTGTTGCGCGAGGAGGTTTCTGTGCCAAAGGCGTCGGCGGCCTCAAGAAGGATCACTTCGCGCCCCGCCAGCGCCAGCGCGCGCGCGACCGCCAAGCCGACCACCCCGGCCCCGATCACCACCCGCTCGACTGTCTCCGGTGTGCTCATGTGCGCTGTCTAGGTGCCTCGCCCGGTGGCGCCGCGCACCGGCGGCCTCGACCCGAACGCCGAGGACTATGCCAACGGACCGGCCGTGTGGCCACTCTATTCCTCCAGTCGGCCGAGCGCCTTGGCCAGAACCAGATAGACCTTGCCCAGGTCGGAACCGATGAACAGCGCCGTCAGGATGTCGGCCCGCGCGGTCTGGTGGGCCTGTTCCAGCAGGCTTTCGTAGTCGGTGACGAACTGGGTGACGTACCCGCGGAACTCGCGGTCGTTGTCGAACACCTCGCGCACGGCGCCGTGCTGCTTGACGGTCATGACGCGCGCCAGGTGGCGCAGAAAGACGCCGTGGTCGCCTTTCTGGTAACGCCGCCACAGTTCCTCGTCGCGTACCGGGTTGAAGATGCGGGCGATGTCCACGGCGACGCTTTCCAGGCGTTCGATCATGACGCTGGCCTGGTGCAGGAAGGTGCCGATCTGCGCCTGCTCCACCTCGGTCCGCAGCAGCCCGGCGCGCTGCTCGGCCTTGTCGGCGGCCTCCACCAGGATCTGTGCATGACGCAGGAACTCGGCGCCCAGCCGGCGCGTGGTGTCCGAGACCTTGTCGCCGGACAGGGCCAGGGTATCGGCCTCCTGGCGGATGCTGGCCACGGCGCGTTCCAGTACAGGCACCAAGTCGCGCGCCCGCTCGTCCGCCTCCTCCAGCGAGCCGCCCAGCAGCGTGGCGGCGCCGCGCACGGTCTCGGCGGCCTTTTCGGCGGCGGCCTGGATGCCGTCGGTGGACTGGCGCAGCCGGTTGCCGGCCACGGTCGCCTGTGACAGGCCGCGCCCGGTGATCTCCTCGAACTGGCGGGCGTGCTGGTCGAGCGCGCCGCCCAGGTCGGTCATGCGGGTCACGGAACGGCCGATGATCGTCTCCAGATGGTCCGAACGGTCGTCAAGCAGGCTGGCAACGCCGGTCAAGGCCACCGACGCCTGTTCGGAGCCGTCGTTCAGCACCCGCACCTTGCCCTCGATCACCTCGGCCGTCGCCGTCAGGCGTTCGTCGGCACCCTCGGCGGCCCGGTCGACCGCCTCGACCCGCTCGGCCAGGGTCTGTTCCAGCCCGGCCAGGGCGCCGTGAACCTTGGCGACCAGGTCCTGCAGGGCCTGGGTCTCGGCACGGACCGCCTCGGCGGCGGTGCGCGTATGCGCGACCGTGCGCGCCCCGGTGGATTCCAGCGTTTCGGCGTGCTGGACGAGATTGGTGCCCACGCTTTCCAGTTCCCGGTTGACCTGACCGGAGATGCCGGACAGGTCGGTCAGGCGCTGGCGCAGGGCCTCCACCGTCTCACCGATGCGGCCGGCGGCGGAGTTCGCGGCGTCGCCCAGATGGCGCGCGTGCTGGCTCAGGCCGCTTTGCACCAGATCGAGTTGCTGGCCGATGAGCCGCGCACCATCGGCCAGGGCCTCGCCCTGGGCCGTGATCGCCTCGCGGATGGCCTCGGCCTGACGGCCGGCCTCGGTGGTGTGCGCCTCCAGGCCCTCGGCCTGCTCCTTGACCGCCGCGCCGGCGTCACGGGCGCGGCTTTCCGCGCGCTGCACGGCGGCGGTCAGGGCGCGCAACATGTCGTCGAGAGTGCTGGCGGCGCGTTCCAGCGTGTTGGTGGCCGAGCGCGTGGCGGTTTCCGCCTCCTGCCCGCGCTGGGCCACCATCAGCGAGGCATCCGACAGCTTGCCGGTGGCCTCGTCGACGGCGGTGTTCATGCTCTGCACCCGGCGGGTGAAGAGGCCTTCCATCTCCTTCAGACGGGACATGGCCTGATCGGAGGCGCTCATCAGGGCATCGGTCTGGCGGCCGATGGTGCTTTCGATCACCTGGGTGCGGCTGAGCAGGCGTTCGCTGACCTGGTCGATCCCCTGCGAGCGCTGGGCCATGGCCTCCTGTGCGGCCTGGCTGGTCTTTTCCCAGCGCCCGCGCAGGTCCTCGACGTGCTGGTGTTGGCCGCCGATGTGCTGGTCCATCTCCTTCAGCAGGGTGGACATCTCCTCGCTGAGCGTGCGGCCCTCGCGGAGCGCGCGGGTCATGCCGTCGTTGACGGCGTGCAGGGAACTGCCATGCTCACGCGCCTGCTGGCCGACCAGGGTCAGGTCCTGCACATGCTTGCGCAGGCTTTCGTCCAGCGTCCGGGTCTGGGCCAACATCTTGTCGGTGGTCTCGCTCAGGGTCCCGGTCTGGCGTTCCAGCGTCTGGCCGGCATCGCGGGCGCGGCTGACGGCGCGCTCCGTGGCGTCCTCCAGGCCGTAGACCTGGCTTTCGGTGTCGCGGATGACCTGGGCGATATCCTCGCGGAACTTGTCGGCCAGCGAACTCAGTGCCACCACCTCGTTGCGCAGGCCGTCGCGCACCTGCCGGGCCTCGGCCAGGGCTTGGCGCGAGGAGTCGGTCAACAGCCGCGCCTGTTCGGTGAGTGACTGGGCGACCTCGTTCATCTGGCCGCGCGCCGTGTCGGTGGGGTAGGACAGCCGGCGCAACTGGTCGCGCAGGATCAGCGCCTCGCGGCCATAGCGGCCATCGCGCGAGAACACCGCCACCAGCGCCCAGGCCAGGGCCACGGGAATCAGCCCGCCGGCGGCGAAACCGGCGAACTCATGCGGCAGCAGCATGAACAGGTTGGTCCAGCCCACGCTCTGCTGGACGTAGAAGCCGAAGAAGGCGAGCCAGAACAGCGAGAACCCGGCGGCGATCCACGAGCGCCACTCGACGCTGTGCGGCAGGGTCAG
>JGI12109J20283_10398754_pt1 | contig 30837 bp, 24 predicted proteins | sample ElkSlonscriptome_12_FD_20283 | JGI IMG/M metagenome (IMG submission 20283)
TGGCCCAGCGCGGCCCTGAGCGGCGGGGTGAATTTCCGGCAAAAACCCGCCAGCGCCTTGCCCTCGTTGGTATCGGCGGTCTCCACCCAGACCTCGCTCACCGGCCCGGTCATGGTCCGCACCGCCGCCAGCACCGGGGCAATCCGGTCGCTGGCCGGCAGATCCGCGCATTCCCCGGCGCTCAGCAGCAACTGGCGGGTGAAGATCAAGCGCTGGCTCAACTGCCGATAGAGAACCACCGGGTCGCCGGCCACCACCACGAAGGACAGTTGCGCCTCCCCGGGGCGAGCCCGGGCGTAGCCCTGCACCCCGAGTTCGGCCGCCCGCTGCTGCAACTCGGCGGCACACTCGCCCTCGAACCCGGCTCGACAGTAGACCAACAGGCGATCCACGACCATGGGCGTTTTCAGTTATCCAGCCGCGGCAGAGCTTCCCAGTAGCGGGCCGGCATATCCTCGGCCAGCCCCAGCGCCCCCAGCGCCCCGGCGAACAGCGGATCGCTCACGCAACTGAACCGACAGGGGGCGAAATCCCGGGTGGCCTCGGTGAGATGGGCAACGAGGCCGTGAATCTGACCGCCCCCCCCGGCCAGCAGGATACGCTGGCGCACCCGCGCCTGGAACTCCGGTTCCACCCGGGCGATCATCGCCATCAGGGTATCGACGATGGGCGGCATGATACTCTCACAGGCCCGGCACAATTCCCGGGTAATGTCGTGTTTCAGCACCCGCCCCCGCACCGGCGCCTCCACTTCCACCTGATAGTTGGGCGCGCCCACGAAACCGTGCTTTTCCTTGAAACGGCGCGCCATATCCAGGCTGAAATCCGTCGCCGGATAGCGCTCCAGCAGCAACTCGTGCAGGTAGCGGTCCACCTCGTCGCCAGCGCCGATCAGGCTGCGCTGATCGGCCTCGCCGGGCATGGCCCCGGGCAGGATGCAAAAATCCACGGTGCCGGCGCCGATATCCACCACCATGGCATCGTTCAGGACATTCAGTCCATAGGCCACGGCAAAGGGCTCGGAGACCACCATCAGACGTTCCACGTGGCCCGCCAGCGCGACCCGGATATCCTCCCGGTTGACCCGCAGGGCCTCGGCGGGAACCCCCACCACCGCCTGGATGCAATGCGCCTCGCTGGCACCGGCCAACGCCAGCAGATGGCCGATGAGTTCCTGCATCGAGGTCATATCCCGTTCGGCGCCACGCCTGATCACCCCGTTGGTCAGCGGGCGCACCAGTTTCACCGCCAACCGGTGGTGCAGCGCCTCGGCACCGAACAGCACCCGCTGGCCCAGCGCCTTCTCCGCCACGAAATCCCGCGGCCAGCCCACGAAGCTCTCCAGCCAGTGTCGCTGGCCGTTACTGGCGGCCACCGCCGAGCGGGAGGTGCCGAGATCGATGCCGACATTGAGGATCTCGGGCCTATCCTCGCGGCTGGTATTGCGGGCTGCGGGCATGGTGGTCGGTCTTCTGCTGGCGGGGGTGTCCATCGTCCAGGTAGTCCAGGATACCCTGCGCCAGATACTCGGCAATCAATGCCCGGTAATGCGGGGTGCGCAGGCGAGCCTCCTCGGCGCGGTTACTGAGCGAGGAGACCTCCACCAGCACAGCGGGCATCTCGGCACCCAGCAACACCACCAGTGGCGCGGTCTTCAGGCCGCCGTTCAGCAATTCCTGGTTGTGCAACCGCAGGTTGAAAAACAGTGCGGTCTGCAGGGCCATGGCCAGACGGTGGGATTCCTGATCGCGGAACCGGTGGTCCAGGCGCTCCAGTAACTGGCGAAACTCCCCCACCGTATAACCGGAATAACGGTTCTCCAGTTGCAATTGTTCGCGGGGCACCAGTGCCTCGCCGCCCCCTAGATAGAAGGTCTCCACAAAGGGGCGGAAGGTCTGCCCCAGGGCGTTCACGTGGATGGAGATGAACAGATCCGCGCCGTGCAGGTTGGCGAACGCCACCCGCTCGCGCAGGGACAGGGAACTGTCGCGGTTGCGGGTGAGCAACACGTAGAGCTCCGGCAGCCGCGAGAGCCGTTCCCGTAGCGCCAGCGCCACCGCCAGATTCACCTCCTTCTCCAGCAGACCGTCCGGACCCACGGCGCCGGGATCGCGCCCCCCGTGACCGGGATCCAGGACGATGGTACGCACGCTCAGCCCCAGCAGGCGACTGAGGGATTGATCTCCGGCATCCAGCAGCTGATCGAGCCCCCGATCGGCCGGACCCGGGGCCGGCGACGACCAGGCGAGGGCACCGGGCATGGACAGCATGGGCGATCGCACCCAGCGACGCCAGGCCATACGGGCATCGGTGCCGCTGCGGAACAATCCCAGCAGCCTGGCCGGCCCATAGCGCAGCACCGGGCGCGGCCCGGCGGGTGCATCGGCATCGGCAGGAACGGGCCGTAGCGGCGGGGGGGGTTCGCTGGCGGCCTCCCGGGTCGACGGGAGGGTTACCCACCACCATCCCAGCGCCACCGCCAGCAACAAAAGGGGCAGCAAGATCCACCCGCGGGGAGTCCCTCGCCCCGGCGTGGGTGGCGGCACCGGCACCGCGGACTTCACGGCTCGGCACGGGCGAGGTAACCCGAGGTTGTCCTCGTAGACTTCCCGGAGAATGCTCTCCCTCACTGAGTCATGCTGGGTGATGGCCTTACCCCCTGGCGAAACTGCGGACTCCCATGGCATGGTGGCCGGTCACCACTAGTGTAGCGGAAAAACCGACCGGGCTCCGCCCATGGACTTCTGTTACACTTCCGCTGCCATGGACTTCCATCAAGTCTTTCCCTTCGTGATCCGATGAGCGCTACCCCATCCCCCTCCAGCCCACCGCCCCCGGCAGACCACACCGGGGCGCTGGACGCCCGGCTACTGGCCGAGGCGGTCCGTTGTCTGGAAGAATCCCAGGGCACCCTACTGGATGAATCCGAGGCCGATACCCGAGCCCGGGAGGCGGGAGGCAACTTCGAGCAGCGCATCCTGTGCCGGGCCCAACACCTGAGCGTGAGTCCCAGCCTGAGCCGGGCCCTCGGGCAGTTACGCCGGGCCATCATGATCAGTCTCGGCGTGGCCGGCCTGCTGGCGGTGGCCGCCGGCATCACTGCGGGCCGTACTGTGCTGGGGGTGGACGAGGACGCCAATGTCTACTGGATCCTGGGCAGCCTGCTCAGCCTGCCTACCCTGAGCCTGCTGCTGTGGCTGGGGTTGTGGTGGCTGCGCCCCGGCGTCCTCACCAGCGCCACCCTGGGCGGTGCGGTACTGGCCATGGCGCGGCGCCTGGATCGCTGGCTGCACCAGGGCTTGCCCGCCTGGGCCGCCACCCGCGCCAGCGTCGCGGTGCTCACCGGCAGCGCCCTGGGACGCTGGCTGCTGTCGGCCATCAGCCACGGCCTGTGGGCGTTGTTTCTCGGCGGCTGTGTGCTGATGCTGGTGGCGGTACTGGCCTTCCGCCAGTATTCGTTTTACTGGGAGACCACCATTCTCTCGGAACAGAGTTACGTGCCACTCACCCGGAGTCTGGGCTGGCTGCCGCAGCGGCTGGGCTTCAGTATTCCCACGGTGGCCGAGATCCGCGCCAGCCAGTGGGAGGGCAACGGCCAGGCACCCCGCCTGGCCCCCGCTGCATGGTCCGGGTTCTTGCTGGGTAGCCTGGTGGTCTACGGCCTGTTGCCGCGCCTGTTGTTGCTACTACTGAGCCTCTACATGGCGCGCCGGGAAAGCCACCGCTACCGGCTGGACCTGGGACTGTCGGGCTTCGAACGGCTGCGCCCGCGCCTGCTGCCGGTGGCCACCTCGCTGGGGGTGGTGGACCCCGATCCCGGTCCCGCCCCGGCCAGCCCGGCGCCGCAACCCCGGCCCACGGCGGGCAGCGGCCCGGCCACCGTGGTGGGGGTGGAGATCGCCCCGCCCGGTTGCGGCTGGCCACCGCCGGTGGAGACGGTGGACTGGTGGGATCTCGGTCTGATCAACAGCCGCGAGGATCACCGGCGGGTGCTGGAGGCGCTGGCCGGCGCCGGGCAGGCGCCACGCCTGCTGGTGGCGGTGTGTTCACTGGCCACCACCCCGGACCGCGGGATCCGCAATCTGCTGACGCGGCTGGCTCGGGAGGCGCGGGCGCCGCTGGCGCTGGTGCTCACCGAGGGGCAGCGGTTGCGCGCCCGCGGACGGCACGACGAGATGGCCCAGCGCATCCAGGACTGGCGAAGCCTCGGCGAGGCGGTGGGGGTGGACGGGACGCGCTTGCAAACGGTGGATCTGGATCACCTCACCCCGGCCAGCCGGGCGGTACTGGCACGGCTGGCGGGGGGCGAGCCGGCCGGCACCGCAAACCCGGCACTGGAGGAGGCCTTCGCCACCATTGTCGCCGAGGCCCGGCACTGGCCCGCCAGCCCCGGCCCCGACCAGCAGCGCGAACTCCAGCAGAAGATTCTGAAGATCTATCAGGCCCGGCAACGCCAGTGGCCTGGTTTCCTGCGCCTGAGCGGCGATCCCGTACAGTTGCGCAGCGAGTTGCAGCAGGGCGCCCAACGCCTCACCGCACTGCTGCCGGGCCGGCTGCGGCAGAACCCCCGCTGGCTCGCCGCAGGGGCCATGAGCGGCGCCATGGGCTGTATCGCCGCTGCCACCCTGCTGGCCCCGGTGGCCATCACCGGGCTACCCCTGTGGGCCGGGCTCGGCGCGGCGGTGGCGTTTGCGGTGAATCCGGGCGGCGATGACCAGGCGGCCCCGGCTGGCCTGACGCGTGATCTGGGCGAGGCGGTGAGCGGGGCCGCCCTGTTCGCCGTGTTGCTGGAACTACAGGGGCTGGAGGAGCAGGAGATCACCCGCATCCTGGATCGGCTGTTACCGGACCAGCCGCCCCGACTGGCGGATGCCGAGGCCGCCGCCGTATGGCTCCAGGAACTGCGCCACCGCCTGGATAGCCTGCGCCTGGAGCACGTCCCGTGAGCGCGAACGTGTTGCGGGTGGCGGTGGTGGGTCATACCAACACCGGCAAGACCTCGCTGCTGCGCACCCTCACCCGCGATCCCGGCTTCGGACAGGTGGCCAATGCCGCCGGCACCACCCGCCACGTGGAGGGGGTGAAGCTGCTGATCGACGGCGAGGCCCTCCTGGAACTCTACGACACCCCGGGCCTGGAGGATTCCATGGGCCTGCTGGACCACCTGGACCAGGGCCACGAGCGGCGGTTCCGGGACTGGCTGGAGCGTATCCAGCAATTCCTCGACAGTCCAGAGGCCCACGAGGAGTTCGAGCAGGAGGCCAAGGTGCTGCGCCAGGTGCTGGCCTGCCACGCGGTGCTCTACGTCATCGATGCGCGGGACCGCATCCTCGGCAAACATCAGGATGAGCTGGAGATCCTCGCCCGCTGCGCCCGTCCGGTGGTGCCGGTGTTGAACTTCGTGGCCAGCCCCGAGGCCCTCACCCGGGAATGGCGGGAACACCTGTCCCGGGCCAATATGCACGCGGTCACCGAGTTCGACACGGTGGTGGTGGCCGAGACCGGGGAGTTGCGGCTGTTCGAGAAGCTAAAATCCCTGCTGGATCCCTTCGCCGATCTGCTGGACCGGCTGATCGACGATCTGCGCCGGCGCCGGGAGAACCTGCGGCTGGCCTCGGCGGATCTGATCGCCGATCTGCTGCTGGATGTGGCGGCCTACCGGCTGGTGGCCCCCGGCGCCAGCGCGGAGACCGAACAGGCCATGGGTTTACTGAAGCGCACGGTGCGCGAGCGTGAGCAACGCTGCGTGGATGAATTGCTGACCCTGCACCGCTTCCGCAGCACCGATGTGGCCTCCCAGACCTTTCCCATCGAGGAGGGGCGCTGGGGTCTGGACCTGTTCAGCCCCGTCTCGCTCCAGCAGTTCGGCGTCCGCGCCAGTGGCGGCGCCGCTGCCGGGGCGGCGGCGGGGCTGGCGGTGGATGTCCTGTCGGCGGGCATCACATTGGGGGTGGCCACCGCCACCGGGGCGGCGCTGGGGGCGCTGCTGTTCACCGCCCAGCAGCACGGACGGCGCATTGCCGATCGGCTGCGGGGCTTCAGCGAACTGCGGGCCAGTGATGCCACTCTGCGGCTACTGGCCCTGCGCCAGATCGCGCTGGCCAGGGCGTTGCTGCGCCGGGGCCACGCGGCCCAGGAGCAGATCCATTTGCATGCCCCCACCGAGGCCGGTCAGGACTGGATTCGTGGCCGCCTGCCCGCGCCGCTGGGCCAGGCCAAGCTCAACCCCCGCTGGTCGCGCCTGGATCCCCAGAGCCGGGAGGACGCCGCCGATCGACAGCACGCCCGGGATCAACTGGCCGGGCTGATCAACGCGGCGCTGAGCCAGGGCATCGACAGCGGTCGAGGCGACAATCGTTCAGAATAGTGCCCGATTGCGCAGGGTCACCACGCTGGTAAAGGCCCGTCGCAGCCGCCGGTCGGTGGGATTGAGGGTAGCACCCCCGAACAGCAGGGACTGGGACTGCAGGGCCAGGAAATCGCTGCCGGTGCGCAACAACAGGCTGATCCGCACGCTCACCACCGCATCCCAATCGGCACTGGCCACACTGGCGGTGACGTACTCGTCGGTCTCCAGCCGGACACCTGTGGCGGTGACATCGCGCCCATAGAGCACTTGCAGATCCTCCACGTTATCCACCAGCGGCACCGGCGCCCCCGATTCGAAGCGCACGAACAGGGTGGGCACTCCGTTGTTATCGCCCACGAAAAAGAGCCGGGTACCCACCTTGACGATCTCCGCGCCGGGCTGGAACCGCTCCTCGTCCGGGGCGCTCTGTCCACCCCAGGAGGCGATGGCATTGCCCGGATTACCGCTGGCCACGTGCCGGATATTCACCCGGTCCCCACTGACCTCGGTGACCCCGGTGGCCTGGAAAACGCGGGATTTCAAGCAATCGGTGACCAGCAAGATATCGCCCCGACAGATGTCGCTGATCATATCGGTGCCGTCACTACAGGCGTTGGGACGGTTACTCTTGAGCTCGGCGAAAAACTGCCCCCCGTTGTTGTTGTCCACCAGTCGCACCGGCGGGCTGAACACCCCGCGCACGATCAGCACATCGGTGCCGGGTAAGGGCGCGACCCCGGCCGCCTGCAACTCGGCCGGCACCGTGGCGATATCGTCGTAGCCTTCGATACCCACCTGGAAGTTGTACAACACGCTGCTGGCATCGTTGAGGGTGTTGACCAGGTTATCCTCCATGGTGGAACAACCCCGGTAGCCCGCCATGCGAGTATCCCGGGCCAGATAATCCAGGGCGAAGCGGCCGTTTTCCTGGAGCCGCGACATCTCCTCGATGACCTGATAGGTGTTCTTGCTGCCCATGAAGATCTGGATAATACCCACCAGCAGGGCCACTGAAAGGGCCGACGCCAGCATCACCTCCACCACAGTGAAGCCCCGCTGGGTCCGGAGATGGCCCCGCCCCGTCACTTTCCACATGATGTTGCTCCCATACCTGACCATGACCGTAGCATCGACCGGGGTCGATGCATTAATGTTACTTACGGTTACAAGATGTATTCCAGCGGCGAGGTCGCCGGAAATCCTGGCGACGGTTGGCCGTCGAACTCCCTGGCGACGCCATCCGGTAGTGGGTATCCTACTTGCAGGGAACTCCCTGAATTGCCCGTTTTATTCTGTAACGGTCAGTTCACTGGACAGACCGCGTCAGTTTTGGTCCGGTCCCGATCCCGCCAACCTATTCTGGTAGCTTTATCATCACCACGACCCATAACAGAGGTTTCCCCCCATGCTGCGTAAGATCACCCTGAAGTGCCAGCGCTGTGGCGCCACCGAGCGACTGGTGGTGGCCGAGGACGAGCCGATCCGACCGCTCTGCAAGCACTGCTTGCCGGAGGGCGAACGGGCCACGGGTATTGTCCTGGAGCGACCGTCCCGGCCCGGTGAGCCGGGCGCTACCGGCGCCTCCGGACAAACCGATTCGCCGCTTCGTCGATATCTTGGGTAATCGACACGTCCTGATCAGCCTGCTGCCCTACCTCTGGCCCCGGGGACAGAGGTCCATGCGGCTACGGGTGGTTCTCGCGCTCCTCTGCCTGGTGCTGGCGAAACTGGCCACGGTACTGATCCCGGTGGCCTACAAGTATGCGGTGGATGCGCTGGCCGGCGAGAACGGGCTGGTGACCCTGCCCCTATGGGCGATCCTCGGCTACGGTCTGGCGCGGATCACCAGTCTCGGCTTCGCCGAACTGCGCGACGGGCTGTTCGCCCGGGTGGGGCAGCGGGCCATCCGCGAGGTGGCGCTGACGGTGTTTCGCCATCTCCATGGGCTGGCCCTGCGGTTTCATCTGGACCGCCAGACCGGCGGGCTGTCCCGGGTGATCGAGCGGGGCACCAAGGCCATCGAGACGCTGCTGAGCTTCGCCCTGTTCAATATCATCCCCACCCTCATCGAGATCCTCATGGTGGCGGTGATCCTCTGGGGTCTGTTCGATATCTGGTTCACCGTGGTGACCCTCGCCACGGTGGGCGGTTACATCGGCTTCACCATGCTGGTCACGGAATGGCGCCTGAAATTCCGCCGACGCATGAACGACACCGATCAGGAGGCCAGCACCCGCGCCATCGATAGCCTGTTGAACTACGAGACCGTCAAGTACTTCGGCAACGAGGATTTCGAGGCCGGGCGGCTGGATCGGAGTCTTCGTCAGTACGAGGACGCGGCGGTGCAGAGCAAGACCTCCCTGACGATGCTGAACATCGGCCAAGCCGGGATCATTGCCGTGGGGGTGAGCCTGGTGATGTATCTGGCCGCCCGGGGTATCGTCAGCGGGCACCTGAGCGTGGGCGACTTCGTGCTGGCGAACACCTACCTGATCCAGCTCTACCAGCCGCTGAATTTCTTCGGCTTCACCTACCGGGCCATCAAGCAGAGCCTTATCGACATGGAGCAGTTGTTCGGACTGCTGGACGAACAGCGGGAGGTGGCGGATCCGCCAGGGGCGCCCGCATTGCGGCTGTCTGCGGGCGAGGTGGAATTTCGTGCGGTGGGATTTGCCTACGACGCCCGCCGCCGGGTGCTGGAGGAGGTCTCGTTCCGGGTACCGGGCGGCTCCACCCTGGCTATCGTCGGCCCCACCGGTGCTGGCAAGTCCACCATAGGCCGTTTGCTGTTCCGGTTCTACGACGCCAGCGAGGGAGCGGTGCTGATCGACGGCCAGGACCTCCGCACGGTGACCCAACGATCCCTGCGGGCCAGCATCGGCGTGGTGCCCCAGGACACGGTGCTGTTCAACGACACGATCTACTACAACATCGCCTACGGCGATCCCCAGGCACCTCCGGCAGAGGTGGAGCGGGCCGCCCGGCTGGCCCATATCCACGAGTTCATCATGGATCTGCCGGATGGCTACCAGACCCGGGTGGGAGAACGGGGCCTGAAGCTCTCGGGCGGCGAGAAGCAACGGGTGGCCATTGCCCGCACCATCCTCAAAGATCCCCAGATCCTGCTGTTCGACGAGGCCACCTCGGCGCTGGATACCCATACCGAACGGGAGATCCAGGCCAATCTGCGGGAACTCAGTCAGGGGCATACCACCTTGGTGATCGCCCACCGCCTGTCCACCGTGGTGGGCGCCCAGCAGATACTGGTGCTGGCCCGGGGGCGGGTGGTGGAACGTGGCACCCACGCAGAGTTGCTGGCCCAGGACGGACTCTATGCCCGGCTCTGGCAACAACAACTCCTTGAGGAGGCCGCTCCCGCAGCCGGCCCGGGGACGGCACTCCCCGACTATCCCCAGACGCCGGGTACCGGGTAGACCACCCCGTCGCGGTACCGCAACGCCGGCTCCCGGTCCCGTACCAGCCACAGCGGCCCGTCCAGATCCACGAAGCGCGCCCGCTGGGCCAGCAACAGCGCCGGGGCCATGGCCAGCGAGGTGCCGATATTGCACCCCACCATCAGCTGCAGACCCGCCGCCACCGCGGCGTCGGCCAGCAACAGGGCCTCGGTGAGACCGCCGGTCTTGTCCAGTTTGATGTTGACGGCGTCGTAGCGACCCAGCAGCCCCGCCAGCGACGCCCGGTCGGTGACACTCTCGTCGGCGCAGACCGGCAACGGATGGGGCAGTTCGGCCAGACAGGCATCCTCGTCCACCGGCAGCGGTTGTTCCAGCAGTTCCACTCCGAGTTCGGCCAGCGCCGGCGCATAGGCTGCCATGAGATCCGCGGTCCAGGCCTGGTTGACATCGGCGATCAGTCGCGGCTCCGGGGCGGCCCGGCGCACCGCCCGCACCCGCTCCACATCCCCTTCGCCGCCCAGCTTCAGTTTCAGCAACGGCAGCTGCCGGCAGCGGGCGGCCTGCCCGGCCATCACCCCGGGCTCGGCCAGAGCGATGGTCCAGGCGGTGGTCAGCGGCCCCGGCGGGGGCAGTCCCGCCAGTTCATGACAGGGGATTCCCCGCTGCCGGGCTTGCAGTTCCCACAGGGCGCAGTCCACCGCGTTGCGGGCATTACCTGCCGGCAGCAGGGCGGCCAGCGTCTCCCGATTCACCTGGCGAAGCGGCCCGTCCAACGCTCTGAGGGTCTCCAGTACCGGCGGCGCCCCGGGTTCCAGCACATCGATGCGCTCGCACTCGCCCCGCCCCCGGCTGCCCGCCTCCGACAGCGTCACGGTGACCAGCTCCGCGTGGGTCTGGGTGAGGCGGGAGATCACGAAGGGTTGTCGAAGTGGCCAGGATTCGGCCACGATTTGCAGATCACGCATATTATTAAAAGGTCTCCTGGGGATGGCCCCGGCAGGTGGACTATTTTCCGCCCCGAACGCTGAACTGAGCGGCTCGGCCGTTACCTAAAATCTTATAATCACTATACTGATGAGCACCATCGCGTCGATTGGACAATAAACCGCAGAACAAAAAATAAGGCGACCCATCAGCCTCAGATCGTCGTGCTGCACATCGCCAGAGAAGCCCGCTTACGAGGAAGGATAACTCCATGCTTCATGCTCTGGTCATTGATGACGATCTTCAGGTTACCCAGATCGTCTCGCCCCTGCTGGAAGATTACGACTTTGCCGTCAGTGCCGTCACCTCTTTGCAAAGCGCCAAGGTGGAACTTGCCAAGGTGGCACCGGACCTGTTGCTGATCAACCTGATGCTATCGGACGGTAGCGGCCTGGAACTGATCGAGCACCTGCCCGACGCATCCGATACCCGGGTGTTGTTGCTGAGCGACGACGCCAACGTGGACAGCGCCATCGGCTCGCTGAAGGACCGGGTGGCCGGTTTTCTGGTGAAACCGGTGGATGAGGAGGAACTGCGTCGCCTGCTCGATCGGCTGTTTCATCAGAAATCGGAGGCGGTGCCGGCCCGGCCCGCGCCGCCGGAATGTCGCCTCGGGGCGCTGGTGGGCGGCTCCGGACCCATGCGCCGGGTCTACAACCTGATCGAGAAGGTCGCGCCCTCCGATGCCTCGGTACTGATTCTCGGCGAGAGCGGTACCGGCAAGGAACTGGTGGCCCGCACCGTCCACGATCTCAGTTCCAGGGTCCGCCAGCCCTTCCTCGGGGTCAACTGTGGGGCGGTCTCGCCCAGCCTGATCGGTTCGGAGCTGTTCGGCCACGAAAAGGGCAGTTTCACCGGCGCCGGACGCCAGCACCAGGGTTTCTTCGAGCGCGCCGACGGGGGCACGCTGTTTCTCGACGAGATCACCGAGATGCCCCTGGAACTCCAGGTGCAGCTGCTGCGGGTACTGGAGACCGGTACCATCACCCGGGTGGGGGGCAGCGAGGAGATCCCGGTGGATGTGCGGGTGCTGGCGGCCACCAACCGCAAACCCGAGGACGCCATCGCCGAGGGCAAGCTGCGGGAGGATCTGTACTTCCGGCTGGCGGTGTTCCCCCTGCCGCTGCCGCCGCTACGCCAGCGTAGCGACGATATTCCGCTGCTCACCGGCCATCTGCTGGATGCCCTGAACCGCGAACACGGCGAGGAAAAATCCCTCACCCGGGAAACCCTGCGCTTTCTCAGTTCCTCCAGCTGGCCAGGGAATGTGCGGGAATTGGGTAACGCCCTGCACCGGGCCTATATCCTGGCGGGTGACCAGCTGTTACCGGAGCACTTCGAGGCCATCGCCGAACCCGTGGTGGAGCGTTGCGGCGATGAGGTGGTGTTCTCCGTAGGTACACCCATCGAGGAGGCGGAACGGGAACTGATCCTGGCCACCCTGGACCATTTCGATGGCGATAAGCCCCGCACCGCCGAGGCCCTCGGCATCAGCCTGAAGACCCTCTACAACCGGCTCAACCAGTACAAGACCGACGGCTCCCGGCTGGCCGACTGAGCCGACCGGTGGTTCTCGTCGACCCCGTCAGGCGTGTAGTTTTTGCAAGTCCCGGGGATCGATTTCTGCCGAGTTTACAAAGAGTTCCGCGGAATTTTAGCAATTTTCTGATTCTTATGGTGTTTTTTCTCTGGATCGGGCTGGCATCGGACTTGCGACATACCCGGTAACGGGTACCCGAGGGTACAGAGCCAAATCCACAGAAAGAGGAGCGATACCATGAGCGATCAGGTCATGGACACCAAGGCCGAGGAACTGACCATGAAGACCGGCATTACCCGGGAGAACCGGGAAAAGCTCAGTCATCATCTCAGCAAGGCGCTATCCGACACCTACGTGCTACTGGTGAAGACCCAGGGTGTGCATTGGAACGTGGCGGGTCCACTGTTCTACAGCCTGCACAAGATGACCGAGGAGCAGTACGAGGATCTGTTCGAGGCGGCCGACGACATCGCCGAGCGGATCCGCTCCATCGGTTTCGGCGCCCCCGGCACCTTCGCCCAGTTCGCCGAAATCGCCAGCGTCAAGGAAAACCGCAACCTCGGCACCACCGAGAACATGGTCCGGCAACTGGCCGAAGACAACGAGATCTGCGCCCGCACCATGCGCGAGGCCGCGCTGGAGGCCGAGAAGGTCGAGGATATCAAGACCCACGATCTGTTGACCGATCGGGTGGGCGAACACGAGGAAAACGCCTGGATGCTGCGCGCCCTGCTGGCCTGAGGCCGTGCCCGGCGCCATCCGGAAAACCGACGGGGCGGTATTCACCGCCCCGTTTTTTTGCCCGCTCAATCCATCAGGCGAGCCACCAGCGCCGCCACGCCGGTGCGCACCGGATCCACGCAGGGCACCCCCAGCCGGCTACTCACCTCGGCCATTTCCCGCTCGGCCTGGGCCTGGGTCAGGCCGGCGGTATTGAGATTCACCCCCAGCAATTGTACGTCCGGGTTGGTGAGCCGCGCGGTTTGCAGATTCAGCGCCAGGCATTCCTCCAGGGACGGCACCGGCCAGTGCTCCATACCGTCCAGCCCGGTGCGCCCGGCCTGATGGCAGAGCACCAGCCAGTCCGGCTGACTGCCGTGGAGTAACCCCAGGCTCACCCCCGCGTAGCTCGGGTGAAACAACGAACCCTGCCCCTCTATCACGTCCCAGTGATCCGGATCGTTGGCCGGCGCCAGCCACTCGATGGCCCCGGAGATGAAATCCGCCACCACCGCGTCCACGCACACCCCCTCGCCGGCGATGAAGATGCCGGTCTGGCCGGTGGCCCGGAAGCTGGCGTTCAGGCCCCGCGCCTGCATCTCCCGGGTGAGGGCCAGCGATGCGAACATCTTGCCCACGCAGGTATCGGTACCCACCGTGAGGATGCGCCTGCCCGGGCGGGGATCGCCGCTGCCCACCGGGAACGGCTGGCGGGGCTGGCGGACATCCAGCAACTGCCGACCCCCGGCGCGGGCCGCGCCCGCCAGTCGAGGGACATCGACCAGCCGGGCGTGCAGCCCGGAGGCCAGATCCAGGCCCGCCGCGAGCGCCGCCTCCAGCACATCCAGCCAGCGCTGCGGCAACTGCCCGCCAGCGGGCGCCACCCCCACCACCAATGTCCGCGCCCCCTGCCGGGTAGCGGCCTCCACGCTCAGATCCGGCAGGCCAGTATCGGCCCGGCAGCCCGGCAGGCGCAGTTGTCCGAGGCAGGCGTCCTTGCGCCAGTGGGCGATGCCGGTGGCGGTCTTGGCATCCAGGGGATTTTCCACATCGCCCAGGAACAGAAGATAAGGTGCGTCGATCATGACACCATCTCCCGACCCAGCGGCACCCGCTGGGCCTCAAGCTCGCGCCGGTAGGCGGCGAGGGTGCAGCCCAGCCGCTGGACGATCTCGTCCACCTCCTCCCCCGTGATCGTGAGGGGTGGCGTCAACATCAACCAGTCGCCGAAGGCGCCCCGGTTGGTGCGCCGGGCGTACAGCACCAGGCCGAATTCCCGGGCCAGTTGGCAGAGCCGGGCCGGGGCCTGCAATTCCCGGGGCAGCATGGTCTTCGTCGCCGGATCGGCCACCAGTTCCACCGCCAGCAGGAGTCCCCGGCCTCGCACATCGCCGATCAGCGACTGCTCGGCGGCCAGCGCCTGAAGCCCATTACGCAACCGCTCGCCCTGCCGGGCGGCATTGGCCACCAGATCCCGGGCGATGGTCTCCTCCAGCACTGCCCGGCCCACCGCGCAGGTGAGGGGATTGGCATTGTAGGTATGGCCGTGGGCGAACCCGCCCGCCTCCACCACCGCCCGCACCATCCGATCCGGCGCCAGCATGATGCCGAGCGGCGTGTAGCCCGCGCCGATGCCCTTGGCCAGCGCCACCAGATCGGGACGGGCGTCGGGCCAGTGGTGGCCGGCCAGGAATTTCCCGCTGCGCCCGGCGCCGCTCATCACCTCGTCATGGATCAGCAATACCCCGTGGGCGTCGCAGATCTCCCGCACCCGCCGGTAGTAATGATCCGGCGCCACCAGCGCCCCGGTGGCGAGCCCGCCGATGGGCTCCAGAATCACCGCCAGCACGGTCTCCGGCCCCTGCCGCTGGATCTCCACCTCCACCGCCTCGGCGCAGTGGGCGGCGTAGCTGTCGGCGTCGTAGCCTTCCGGGTAGCGGTAGGACAGCGGTGCCGGCACTTTGGGCATGGTGTGCATCATCGGCCCGAACATCACCTCGGCGTCCACGTCACCGGTAACCGCCAGCGCACCCAGGGTGGCGCCATGGTAGGAGGGGTGCCGGCCGATGACCTTGTAGCGACTACCCTGCCCCATGGCCAGCGCGTACTGGCGGGCGAACTTCAGGCAGGACTCCACCGCCTCGGAGCCGCCGGAGACCATGAACACCCGGTCCAGGCCCGGGCCGGCCAGGCTCGCCAGACGGTCCGCCAGCAGCCGGTTGGCATCGTTCTGGAAGGTGGTGGGCCAGGCGAAGCAGGCGTTGCGAGCCTGCTCGATCATGGCTTCCAGCACCCGGGGATTACCGTGGCCCAGATTGCTCACCACGGGACCTGCGCTCACGTCGATGTAGCGCCGGCCCTCGGTGTCCCACATGTAAATGCCCTCGGCGCGGGCGATGGTGGGCAGTTGCAGGGCGCCCGGCGGGGCGACGAAGACGTGGTGATGACCGCCACGGAGGTGGGATTCGGACATGGGGGTACTCTCATGGAACGTGGGTTGTTCATAGCCCCGATGCTAGGGCAGAAACCACCCACCGTCCAACCCGCTAGCGGATCCGCCGCCCCGTCTCGTTCAGCAACACGCAGTCCCCCGGCGCCATCGCCACCTCCACGCGCTCCCCTTCCCGGAAGATCCGCTCGGCGATGGGATTGATGGCCTGCACCCGGCTACCGGCCACCTCCACGAAATAACTGGCCATGCCGCCGAGATAGTTCATATCCGCCACCACGCCGGCATAGCGGTTGACCCCATCCGGCGCGCTCTCGCCAGGCGCCAGCACCTGCACCCGGTGGGCGCGGATCACCACCTCCACCGACTGCGGCCCCAGGCTCTCGCCGATGGCCCGGGCGCGGAGCGTCTCGCCGTTGCCGAGCGCCACCCGTACCACGCCGTCCTCGGTGGTCTCGACCTTACCCTTCAGGATATTGGACTGGCCCAGAAAATCCGCCACGAAGCGGGTCTCCGGGAACTGATACACCACCTCCGGGCGACCCACCTGCTCCACCTGACCGTGGTCCATCACCACCACCTGGTCAGACATGGCCAGGGCCTCCTCCTGGTCGTGGGTGACGAACACGGTGGTGACGCCGATTTCCCGCTGGATGCGCTTCAACTCCACCCGCATCTCCTCGCGAAGGTTCGCATCCAGCGCCGACAGCGGCTCGTCCAGCAGCAGCACATCGGGCTGAATGACGATCGCCCGGGCCAGGGCGATGCGCTGCTGCTGACCGCCGGAGAGTTGCGCCGGGTAACGGCGCTCCACCCCGGGAAGCCGCACGATGGCCAGCGCCTTTTCCACCCGCCCGCGTACCTCGGTTCGGGGCACGTCGCGATAGCGTAGCCCAAACGCGATGTTGTCCAGCACGCTCATGTGGGGAAACAGCGCGTAGTTCTGGAACACCATCCCGAGGTTTCGCCTGTGGATGGGCACCTCGTTGATGCGCCGACCCTTGATGACGATCTCGCCCCGGGTGGGCGCTTCGAGACCGGCGATCATCTTCAAAAGGGTGGTCTTGCCGCAGCCCGACGGTCCCAGCAGGGTCACGAAGCTCCCCGCCGGGATCAATAGGTTGGCCTGCCTGACCGCCACCACCTCGTCGTAGGCTTTATGGATGTCGCTCAGGACAACCGCCTGCTCGTCGCTCACGGATCTAGAAACCCTTCTCGATGCGGCCCCAGGCCTTGCGCCATTCGGCGTCGTGGGCGGTCCAGAAAACCGGGTCGGCGAAGGTGAGCCCGTCCAGGGTGCCGGTGGGGTCGAAGGCCGGCAGGCCGTGAATGGTCTCGGTGAGTTCCACCTGGGTGGGGTCCAGCGCCGGTGGATAGTTCTGGCCCTCGGCCACGGCGATGGCCACCGCCGGCTCCAGCATATAGTTCAGCAGTTCCTCGGTCTGCGGCTGGGGCGAGCCCTTCATCACGAACAGGTCCTCCATCCAGCCGTAGCCGTTGGGCGGATTGTAGAAAGCGATGGGATGGCCCTGGTTCTGCAAGCCCGCCACCCGGCCGGACCAGGCGTCCATCACGTACACCTCCTCCTTGGCCAGCAGGTCCATCAGTTCGGCGCCGGAACCGTAGTACTTCAGCACCAGATCCCGGCCCTCCCGGACTTTTTCCCACACCGCGTCGATATCCTCCACGGCATTGGGATCCTGGCCGGTCTGGAGTGCCCCGTACCAGACCCGGGTCTGCCAGTCGCCGAAACCCGAGATCTTGCCCTTGAGTTCGGGCTTGAGGAGAATATCGGCGCCGATCTCGCGCACCTCGGCCTCGTCCACGTAATTGGTGTTGAAGGCGAGCCCCGTGGTGCCGTAATCGTAGGGCACCGCCGCCAGTCCCTCGGGGGTGATGGCGCGGAAGGGCTCGATCATGGCCTCCATCACCAGATCCAGGTTGGGGATCTTGGATTCATCCAGGCTCGCCCCGTAACCGGCGTCGGTGAACTGCTTGTACTTGGTGAGCCCCGAGGACAGGTGGATGTTGTACTCGCCCTCCTGGGCGGCGCGCACGTTGGTGAAGTGCTCCTCCTCGCTGCCGAAGGTGCCGTCCACCACCTGGATGCCGGTGGCCTCGGTGTAGGGGTCGAAGGCGAACTTGCGAAACGCCTCGGAGACGATGCCGCCCCAGCCGTCGAAGCGGATCTGGCTCACCTCGGCGCGGGCGACGCGCAGCCAGCCCGGGAACGGGCCACCGAGACCCGCCGCCACCCCGGCGGCGCCCAGCAAACCGAGAAAGGTCCGGCGGGGTAGCTTGCCGTCCTGGTAACGTTCCAGCAGGCGTTGCAGGCGTACATCGTAGTCCAGTTTTTTCATGGTGACTCTCCTGTGGGTCCTAGGTGGGATTACGGGCGAAATAGCGGGCCAGCGCGCCGGCGGCCAGCGGCAGGCCCACGGTGATGACGATCATCACCGTGCCGAGGGCGTTGATCTCCGGGCTGATGGAGTTTCTCAGCATCCCGAAGATCTGGGTGGGCACGGTCTCGATGCCCGGGGGCCGCCAGAACATGGTGGCGGTGATGTTATCGAAGGAAATCGTGAAGGCGAAAAGGAGGCCCGCGAACACCGCGGGCATCAGCAGCGGCAGGGTGATGCGGAAAAAGGTCTGGATGGCGGAGGCGCCCAGCGTGCGCGCGGCGTCCTCGTAGACCCGGCGGATGCCCACCAGGCGCGCCTGCACCACCAGCACCACGTAGGGCAGCGACACCAGCACATGACCCATCAGCAGCACCATGAAACTTCGCGGCTGCTCCAGCCAGCGCATGAACAGCAGCAAACCCACCGCCAGCACCGTCTCCGGCACCAGCACCGGCGCCACCAGCGCGGTATTCACCCACACCTTGCCGGGAAACTGGTAGCGGACGATGGCCAGCGAGCCGAGAATGCCGAGGGTGGTGCTGATCACGGCGGTGAGGGTGCCGAGGATCATCGAGGTGCGAAAGGCCCTGACAATCGCCTCGTTCTCGTAGAGTTCCACGAACCAGCGCAGCGACACCCCTTCTATGGGAAAGCCGCCGAACATGGAGGCGTTGAACGACAGCACCACCACGATCATGATGGGTGCGAACATGAACAGGTACACCAGCACCGTGAACAGCTTGATCAAGCGCCAGCCCGTCATCAGCCGAGACTCCGGTAGACCTGGTTCAACCCCATGAAGCGGTTGTAGATCACCACCACCACTCCCAGCATCGCCAGCATGGCACAGGACAGGGTGGCCCCCATGGGCCAGTTCAACTCGCTCATCAGGGTGTCGAAAATCACATTGCCGAACAGGAAATCGTCCGGCCCGCCGAGGATCAGCGGCGTCACGTAGACGCCCGCCGCCAGCACGAAGCAGAGCAGCGTTCCGGCGGCGAGGCCGGGCAGCGACAGCGGCAGGGTCACCTTCAAAAACGCCTGCCACGCGGTGGCGCCGAGGGTGCGCGCGGCGGGCACCAGATTCGGGTCGATACCCTCCAGACTCACGTAGATGTTCAGCACCATGTAGGGCAACAGAAAGTGAATCATCCCCATGATCACCGAGCCCTCGTTGTAGAGCATGGGCAGGGGCTCCTCCAGCAACCCGATACCCATCAGCAGCGCGTTGATGATGCCCTGGCTGCCCAACACGTGAATCCACGACAGGGTGCGGATGATAAAGCTCACCCAGAACGGCAGGATCAGCAGCAGCATCAACAACCACTTGTGGGCATAGCTGGTGGTGGCGATGAAATAGGCCGGCACGTAGCCGATCAGTGCGCAGACCACGGCGGTGATGGTGGCCACCCGCAGGGTCTGCCAGATGGCGTAGTGGTAGTAGGGGTCGCCGAAGAACTCCTGCCAGTTGCCGAACTGGAAGGCCGGTTCATCCACCCCCACGTCCACGTAGATGTAGAACGAGACGATCAGCATGATCCCCATGGGGATGACCATCAGCAACAGGATCGTCAACAGGGCCGGGGACAGCAGGATCCACGGTCTGGCATCGGACGAAGGGCTCTGCAAGGGGCTTGCTTCCTCTGTCTCGGGTCTCCCAGAACCATAGCAAAGGCCGGGGAGAAGTACAGGCGAGCTATACTCATGGGCCGTTCAACCGCCACCGCGCCGGACCCCGCCATGCTCATCATCCGCCCCGCCGTGCCCGCCGACGCCCCCACGGTTCACCGCCTGATCCGCGCCATCGCCGAGTATCAGGGCGATGGGGCCTCGTTCACCGCCACCGTCGAGGACGTCGCCCGCGACGGCTTCGGTCCCGAATCGTGCTACAGCACCCTGCTGGCGGAGCTGGACGGGCGGGTGGCGGGACTGGCGAGTTTTTTTCCCACCTACTCCACCTTCCGCGGCAGGCCCTGCCTGTACCTGGACAATCTCTACGTGGAGGCGGAGTGCCGCCGTCGCGGCGTGGCGCGGGCGCTACTGGCCAGGGTGGCGGGTATCGCCCGGATCCGGGGCTGTTACCGGGTGGACCTACATGTGCGCGAGGGCAACGACGCCGAGACCGCCTACCGGCGGGTGGGCTTCGAGCCAAGCGGAAGCCTGGCCATGAGCCTGATGGGGGAAGCCCTGCGACAACTGGCCACCGAAAACCCCACCGCTCAGTAATCGTCCCGCAGATTCACCAACTCGTCGCGCAGCCGCCCGATCAGCACCTTCAGATCGGTCTCCAGCAGCCGGGCACCGGCCTTGATGAACAGCTTGGCGAGCTTGGCCATCAGGAACAGCAGCGTGATGGTGATGATATAACCGATGATCAGGAAGATATCCCCCGGAATGATTCCCTCGGCCATGGTATCGGCCATGGCCTGATTCACCGGGCGGCTGAGGTCGAAGCGGTTGAGTAGATCGATGCTGTCGTTGCTGACCAGCAGGCTGTTGATGGTGGACAGTATCCAGAACGCCACCACCAGCCCGAACAGCAGCAGTATCCCCCCGAATAGCTTGCGGGTTATCTGCCGCCCCTCCAGGTAACCCAGTCCTTCCCGTTCCTGATTCTTGACCATGTAGTCGTCTTTCTGGAGCATCAAGAGCCCTTTGATTGTTGTTCCCTGAGCGTGGGACCGCCATCGACCATGATCCCTGGCGGGCACGGTACAGGGGATCGTATAGCAGTCCCGGGGCGCGATGGCAAAGCCTCCCGGCCGGCTGCGGGAAAACCATTGATGGAACTCCGGGGGCCTCGCCGTCTCGAAGGTGGCGGTTCGAGTTGCCCACTGCCCCGCCCACCCACCGTTTCCCGGAGAGTGCCCGTGTCCGCCAGCCCGCGCCCGTTTCGAGATATCCTGCCGGTGTTTCTGCGCCTGGGCCTGAGCGCCTTCGGCGGCCCGGTGGCCCATCTGGGGTATTTTCGCGAGGAAGTCGTGGTGCGCCGCAGCTGGCTGGACGAGGCGGCCTACGCCGATCTGGTGGCGCTTTGCCAGTTCCTGCCGGGGCCGGCCTCCAGCCAGGTGGGCATGGCCATCGGTCTGCTGCGGGGCGGTCCCCGTGGCGCGCTGGCGGCGTGGCTGGGCTTCACCCTGCCCTCGGCACTGGCGCTGATCCTGTTCGCCTACGGGGTGCTGGCGGTGGACCCGGCGGCGCTGGGCACGGGCTGGCTGCACGGCCTGAAGGTGGTGGCGGTGGCGGTGGTGGCCCAGGCGATCCTCGGCATGGCGCGAAACCTCTGTCCCGATCCGCCCCGGGCAAGCCTTGCGGTGGCGGGGGCGGCGCTGGCGCTACTGGTGCCCGGCATCACCGGGCAGTTGCTGACCCTGGCGCTGGGCGCGGTGGTGGGATTGACCCTGCTCGCGCCCGCCGCCACCGCCGCCACCGATACACTCGCCGCGCCGCTGGGTTCGCGCACGGCGGTGGCGGCGCTGGTACTCTTCGCGGCGCTGCTGCTGGGGCTGCCGTGGCTGGCCGACAGCGGACGCCTCGCCGCCCTGTTCGACGCTTTTTACCGTAGCGGCGCGCTGGTGTTCGGCGGCGGTCACGTGGTGCTGCCGCTCCTGCAAGCCGAGGTGGTGAACCCCGGCTGGGTGGGACCGGATCAGTTTCTCGCCGGCTACGGCGCGGCGCAGGCGGTGCCGGGGCCGCTGTTCACCTTCTCGGCCTATCTGGGGGCGGTGCAGCATGGCGCGGTGAACGGTGTGCTGGCGGCACTGGTGTGCCTGCTAGCGATCTTCCTGCCAGGAATGCTGCTGGTGGTGGGACTGCTGCCCTTCTGGCACCGGCTTCGTGGCTACACCAGCGTGCGACGGCTACTCACCGGCGTGAACGCGGCGGTGGTGGGACTGCTGGCGGCGGCCTTTTATGACCCGGTATGGCGGGCCGGGATCCTCTCGGGGGTGGATTTCGCCCTGGCACTGGCGGCCTGGCTGCTGCTCAGTCAGTGGCGGGTGTCGCCCTGGCTGGTGGTGTTGCTCACCGGTGTGGGCGGCGCCCTGCTGACGGCCCTGGATGGCGTGGCGTAGGTCCATGGAGTAGACTGCCACGCAGCCGCTGTTCCCCAGCCCCGGAGGTCTTCATGCGTCGCCACGTCGTGCTTTCCCAGTGGTTCCTGCTGCTGGTGCTGCTGTTCACCCATCTCACCCTGGCCGCCCAACCCGGCACGCTCCGGGAGCGCCTGGACCCGGAGGCGCTGGCTTACCTGCGCATCCCCAGTCCCTGGGGCCTGCTCACCGAGGCCAAGGGCTCGAGCCTGAGCCCGGCGCTGGAAAGCACCGCCAACCAGGCGGCGGCGCAACTGATCCGCGACGCGCTGGCCGCCCGCCTCGGCGAGCTTACCGACCCCACCGTGTCGCTGCTGGGGCGCTGGCTGGCCACCCTGCGCTCGCCCCTGGAACTGGCGGTAGTGTCCAGCCCCAGCGGACCCAATCTGCTGGCCCAGGCACGTTTCGGCTTCGCCAGCGCCGGGGACTTCCAGGCGGAACTGGAGCGGCTGCTGGCCACCGCCCCGGATCTGCAACTCAGCGCCCAGTGGGTGGCCGACGGCACCGCCACGGTGGCCACCCCCGGGGGTCCCATGCATCTGCATTTCGATCCGGCCAGCGGTGGCCTGCGGCTGCGGGCCGGCCCCGGCGCGACCCTCGACGGCATCGACGCGCCCGCCACCGCGGCCACCGGCGAACATCCCATGGCGAGTTTCGAGGTGGCCATCGACCAGAGTGGCCAGGGGCTGTTCCTGTGGCTCAACGGGCCGGCGCTGATGCCGCTGGTCAACACCCAGCTGGGCGACGCCGAGCGCGCCCAGCTGGCCACCTTCGGCCTCAATCCCCCGGGGCAGGCGGCGCTGGGCTACGGGGTGAGCGACGGTCACGGCAAGCTCAGCATCGTGGTGGATCTGCCCGACGCGGGGCTGCTCAGTATGGTGCCGCGGGTGCGCACCGATCTCACCCTGGAGAGTGTCGGCGAGCCCGGCGTGGTGCTCATGATGTCGTTGCCGCTGCCCGAGTTACTGCGCCAGGGCGAGGCCCTGCTGGCCGCCGAGGGGGGCGAGGATTTCAACGAGTTTCAGGAATTTCGCCGGGAACTGGAGACCACCCTCGGCATGCCCCTGGACCAGGCCCTGGCCAGCATCGGCCCGGAGTTCGTGGTGTTCACCGACGCGGTGGGCGAGTTCCTGGCCCTGCGGGTGAACGACGCCGAACACCTGAACCGGCTGTTGGAGGCGCTGGTCGCCAACACCGAGGTCCGTTACGACACCCTGGCCATGGGCGATCATAGCCTGCACCGGCTGGTGATTCCCGGCGAGGAGGAGCCGCTGGAGGAGTGGTCCCCGGCCACCTACCTGTACTGGGTGCAGGACGCAGATTATCTGATCCTCGGCCAGTTACCACAGCCCCTGCGGGATCGCCTGAACACCGACACGCGGCTGGCGCTGGGCGACTGGCTGCGCGATACCCAGGGGCAGACACCGGACGAGGCGATGCTGCTGGTCTCCACCCGTCTGGAGCGGATCCCGCGGCGGGCCTATTACGGCTACCTCCAGCTTCTGCAGATGCTGGCCGATCTGAGCGGGGCGGAACTGGATCTGCTGGCGTTTCCCTCGGCCAGTGAGTTGAATCTTCCGGAAGCTGGCAGCTACGGCCTGCAGATGGATTTCGGGCAACGCCTGGGACTCACCTTCACGTTCCAGAACAATCCCCTGGAGATCCTCATGCAGCCGGGCATCGGCGGCGTGATGGCGGCGGGGGTGATGGCGGCGGTGGCGATTCCGGCCTACATGGGGTTCATGGAGGGAGCCGAACTCGACTGAAGCCGGCCCATGGGCACGGCGATGGCGGTCACGGCCTGGGGAGGTCGGTCTTCACCAGCGCCAATAACCGCTCGCCGTAACGCTCCAGCACCGTCGGCCCCACTCCGTGGACTGCCGCCAGCGCCTCCCGATTGCCCGGCCGACTCGCCGCCAGCGCCTTCAGGGTGCGATCCGGCAGCACGCAGTAGGCGGGCACCTGCCGCTCCCGGGCCTCCTCCCGGCGCCAGTCCTTCAGCGCCGCCAGCAGCGCCTCGTCCAGGGGTCCCTGCGGCGGCGGCGGGTGCTGCTGGCGGGCGGGACGGCGCCCGGAGCGGGCCTTGCCGGCGCCGCCCGATGGGGTCTCCACCGCCACCGGCGCCGGCAGTTGCAGATCCTCGCCCACCGAGGCGCACTGGCGGCCCTCGGGGGTGAGCCACACCTGCCGGTAGGGAATCCGCCGCCCGTCGCGCTCGAATTCGGTGTCCTCCACGGACACCAGCCCGGCATCCACCAGCGCCCCCAGCACATCCTCGAAGCTCTGCCGGGGCAGGTCGCTGCCGCACTCCCGGAACAGGCGCCCGCTGGCCTGGCCGTCACGCCCGCGCAGCATCCCCAGCAGATCCTCCGCCAGCCGCGCCTCGGCCGCCGAGGCGGGGCGGAAGCCCTGCACCACGCAGGCCGCCGGCTCACAGCGGTCGCAGATCCCGCAGGGCTCGCCGGAGTCCTCCTGGTCGCCGAAATGGCGCACCATCCCGAGCATCCGGCAACCGTGGCCCCGTGCGAAATTCAACATCCCGTCCAGTTGCACGGCGCGGTGCTCGCGCTGGGTCCGGTAGGGCTCCACCCATTCGCCATGGCCCCGGCGGAGCTGGTCGGGATAGTCCAGCACCGCGCCGCCGTACTGACAGAGGCGGTTGACGGCGGCCTCGAACTCCGGGGGTTTGAGCCTCAACGCCTCGCGCAGCACCTCCATGGCGCGGGGCGTGTCGTCCAGCCGGGATTGGAGCCGGGTCAGTAGCGCCTCCTCGGGGTAGTCGCGGTTCAGAAAGAACTCGTGGGTGCGCCGGTCCCCGTAGCTGTAGAGCAGTAGCGCCCGGGACGGCGCGCCGTCGCGCCCGGCCCGGCCGATCTCCTGGTAATAGCCTTCGAGACTCGCGGGCAACCCGGTGTGGATCACGGTGCGCACATCGGGTTTGTCCACCCCCATGCCGAAGGCAATGGTCGCCACCATCACCGAGATCTCACCGTTGATGAAGCGGTGCTGCACCAGTTCACGCTCGCCGGTCTCCATGCCGGCATGGTAGGCGGCGGCGGGAAACTTGCGGGCCAGCGCGCTGGCCAGCGCCTCGGTGTCCTTGCGGGTGGGCGCATAGACAATCGCCGGGCGCCGCCCGGGATCGGCCAGCACCCCCGTCACCACGCTCTCGCGCCCGGCGGGCTTGACCTCCACCACCTCCACGGCGATGTTGTGGCGGCGAAAACCGTGGATATGCCGCACCGCCTCCGGGGCGGCCAGTTGCGCCAGGATATCGGCCTGCACCCGGGGGGTGGCGGTGGCGGTCATGGCGATCACCGGGGCCGGCCGAAGGCCCGGCAGATGGCGCCCCAGGTTACGGTAATCGGGGCGAAAGTCGTGTCCCCACTGGGAGATGCAGTGGGCCTCGTCCACCGCGATCAGCCCCGGCAAGCGCTTGGCCAGCATCTCCGGGAAGCCGGGCACGCTGAGCCGCTCGGGGGCGATGAACAGAAAATCCAGATTGCCCCGGAGATAATCCCGGCAGGCCTCCCGCAGCGCCTCCCGGGAGCGTCCGGAGTGGATACGCTCGGCCCGCAGTTGCCGCTCCCGCAGTTTCGCCACCTGATCCTCCATGAGGGCGATGAGCGGCGAGATCACCAGGGTGGTGGCGCCCCGGGCGAGCCCCGGCAGTTGATAGCACAGGGACTTGCCGGCGCCGGTGGGCATCACCAGCAGCACGTCCCTGCCCGCCACCACGTTGCGGCACACCGGCTCCTGGAAGGGGCGGAAGCCGTCCAGCCCGAACACCCGCTGCAGCCAGCCAAGCAGATCCCCCGCTGGCGGGCGCTCCGCCGGCCCCGGCGGCAACACATCCCCACCCCCATCCAACCCCGCGCCGCCCGGCGGCTCGCTCCCGTACGTCATCGTCACCTCGCTGGTCCTGACCTCCGCCACCACATCCGCCACCAGTTGCCGGATCTCCCGCATGAAGGCATCCAGCGCCAGTTCCCCGCGCTGCACCCGTCGCAGCGCCGCCTCCCACTCACCGGTGAGCGCCGGGCTTCTCACCCGGGGATGCACGGCGTGGATCAATGCCATGCCCCGCCCGGTGGCCACCAGGGATTTTTTCTGGCGCTCCAGATAGCCCCGCCTGAGCAGGGTCTCGATAGTCTCGGCGCGGGTGGCGGGGGTGCCGAGACCGGTCTCCTTCATGGCCTCGGCCAGCGCCTCGTCGTCCAGCGTACGCCCGGCGGTCTCCATGGCGGTGAGCAGACTCGCGTCGGTATAGCGTGGCGGCGGGCGGGTCTGTTTGTCCAGGATACTGGCCTCCAGCACCGTCACCGGCCGCCCGGCCGCCAGGCCCGGCGGCAGCACCTCGGCCTCGGCCTCCTCGTCCTTGCGGCGCCGGGGTTGCACCTCCAGCACCTTCCAGCCCATCACCTGCACCTGGGAGCCGCTGCTGACAAAGCGGTCCTCCAGCGGCGCCTGGTTCTGAGATGATGATATATTATCGCTTTGAGAAACCACCGTGATCACCGTGGTCACCCGCCAGCGGTGGTCCTCGTGCCAGGCCATCAGCAAGCGTCGGCAGATCAGGTCGTAGAGCCTGGCCTCGGCCTCGCCCAGGCGCGTGCGATCCGCCGCCTGCGGGGTGGGGACGATGGCGTGGTGATCCCCCACCCGGGTGTCGTCCACGAAGCGTTTGCCAAGCATCTGGCCGGTGGCGGGCGCGGCCAGCCCCGGGTAGGCACCCTGGATGGCCTGCACGATCCCCGGCAGGGTGGTGGCCACCTCGCTGGACAGGTGGCGGCTGTCGGTGCGCGGATAGCTGATGAGCTTATGGGTCTCGTAGAGGCGCTGGGCGGCGTCCAGGGTCGCCTGGGCGCTGTAGCCGTAGAGGCGGTTGGCGTGGCGCTGTAACTCGGTGAGATCGTACAGGAGCGGCGCAGCCTGACGCTTGTCCTGACCCTGAATGCTCGCCACCCGGGCCTCGCCCGCCAGCGCCCGCTGGCGGATCTCCCCGGCCGCCACCCCGTCGGCGGGCAGGCGGCGGGCCTCCGGGGTGGGTCTGGGTGGTGCGAACCACACGCCCCGGTACTGGCCGCCAGCCTCGCCGGCCAGCTCGAAGCGGGCCTCCACCTCCTGGTAATCCTCCGGCACGAACTCGCGGATGGCCTGCTCGCGCCCGGCCACCAGCGCCAGGGTCGGGGTCTGCACCCGGCCCACGGAGAGCAGTTCCTGGTTGCCGCACCGCAGCGTGAAAAGCCGCGTGAGGTTCATGCCCACCAACCAGTCCGCCTGGCTACGGCCCCGGGCGGCATCGGCCAGCGGATCATAGTCGCTGCCCGGCCGGAGATTGGCGAACGCCTGGCGGATGGCCGCCTCGGTGAGGGAGGACAGCCACAGCCGCTGCACGGGCTTTTGACAACCGCTGGCCTCGTAGATGAGCCGGAAGATCAACTCCCCCTCGCGACCGGCATCGGTGGCGCATACCACGGTGTCCACCGCCGGGTCGTTCAACACCCCGGCGACGACGCGAAACTGCGCCTCGGTGCGCTGTGCCACCACCAGCGGCCAGCGCGCCGGCAGGATGGGCAGCTCGTTCAGCGACCAGCGCTTCCAGCGGGCCTCGATCTCATGGGGCTCGGCCAGCCCCACCAGATGACCCAGGGCCCAGGTCACCCGGTACTGGTCGTTGTAGAGGACGCCCTCGGCGCGACGGCGGGCATCCAGCACCCGGGCGATATCCCGGGCCACGGCGGGTTTCTCGGTGAGGACGGCTATGCTCATGGGCTATGGTTCCATCCATGGAAAGGCTCTATGCTTGGGGTTGAAGGGGGGCGACGGCGTCCTGCCGAACGCCCCCGGATTGTAGCATTCCAGGGAGAGCCCTCGCACCGATGTCCCAGAGTCCAGAGTCGCAGCAGTTCCGTATCCATCAGGCCGCCGTCGAATCGCCCCTGCTGGGGCCGGACGATCCGCCGGTCTACGAGATCATGGAACCGGCCCGGCCGAGCCCGGTACTGCTGCTCTGCGATCACGCCCACCATGCCATTCCCGGCTGCCTCGGCGACCTCGGCGTACCCCGGGAGACCGTCGAGCGGCTGCATATCGGTTGGGACATCGGGGTAGCCGAGGTGACCCGGTTGCTGGCCCAGCGGCTCAACGCCACCGCGCTGTTCGCCAACTACTCGCGATTGCTGATCGACGTGAACCGCCAGCCCGGCGATGCCACTTCGATCCTGGCCGAGTCCGACGGCGTGCCAGTGCCCGCCAACCGGGCGCTGTCCGACGAGGAGGCCGATCGGCGCCTGGAGACCTTCTTCTGGCCCTACCACCATGCCATCACCCAGAGTCTGGCGAATCTGCTGCGCCACGGGCCGCCCCCGGCGGTGGTGGCCATGCACAGCTTCACGCCGAACTTCCAGGGTTTGCGCCGGCCCTGGGAGATCGGCTTTCTCTGGAATCACGATCCCCGGTTGGTGGAACCGCTGTTTCGCTGGTTCACCCAGCAGCACCCGGAACTCACCATCGGCGACAACCAGCCCTATTCGGGCCGGGAGATCGGGTTCACCCTGGATCACCACGCGGGGGCGGCGGGGCTGCCCCACGTGTGCATCGAGATCCGCCAGGATCTGATCGGCGACCCCGCCGGCCAGCGATACTGGGCGGAAATTGTCGGCGAGGCGCTGGAGGCGGTACTCTCCAGCGAATCCCTCCACAAGGTGGAGCATTACTGATGACCATCCTGAAGCTCGCCCCCGAACCCTCCTTCACCGTGGGCGTGGAGGAGGAATACCTGCTGGTGTCCCGGGAAACCCGGGATCTGGTGACCGAACAACCCGAGTCCATGCTGGCCGAGTGCGAGGAGTGCCTCACCGGCCAGGTGAGCCCGGAGTTCCTGCGCTGCCAGATCGAGGTGGGCACCCATGTCCACGATAACCTCCCCGACGTGCGGGTGGATCTGGCGCGCCTTCGCACCACTGTGGCCAGGGTGGCCGAACGCCACGGCATGGGCCTGATCGCCGCCAGCACCCACCCCTTTGCCCAGTGGCTGGCCCAGAAGCACACCGACAAGACCCGCTACAACGAACTCAACCAGGATCTGCAAGGGGTGGTGCGACGCCTGTTGATCTGCGGCATGCACGTGCATGTGGGGGTGGAGGACGACGATCTTCGCATTGACCTGCTCAACCAGGCGGTGTATTTCCTGCCCCATCTGCTGGCCCTGTCCACCTCCTCGCCGTTCTGGCGGGGCCAGAACCTGGGGCTGCGTTCCTACCGGCTGTCGGTGTTCAACGAACTGCCCCGCACCGGCGTCCCGGATCGCTTCGATTCGTTTGCCGAGTACCAGCGCCATGTGAACGTGCTGGTGCAGGCCCGGCTCATCGAGGATGCCACCAAGATTTGGTGGGATCTGCGTCCCTCGTTTCGCTACCCCACCCTGGAGATGCGAATCACCGATGTCTGCACCCGGCTGGATGACAGCATCTGCATCGCCGCGCTGTTTCGCTGCTGGCTGCACATGCTGTACTGCCTGCGGCGCAACAATCAGCGCTGGCGCATCTACCCGAAGATGCTCATCAACGAGAACCGCTGGCGGGCCCAGCGCTACGGCTTCGACGAGGGGTTGATGGATTTCGGGCGCGGCGAGATCGTCCCCTACCGGGATCTCCTCGACGAGATCCTGGAACTCACCGCCCCCAGCGCCGAGTATTTCGGCTGCCAGAAGGAGGTGGAACACGCCCGCACCATCCTGGAACGGGGCAGCAGCGCCCACAACCAGATCCGCGTCTACGAGGAGGCCCGGCGCCAGGGTGCCAGCGACCACGAGGCCTTGCAGGCGGTGGTGGATTTTCTCATCGACGAGACGGTGCGGGATATCTGATGCGCGCCCTGCCCCTCTGCGCCCCGGGGTTGTTTCTGTGGCTGACGGCGAGCGCCGCCGAACCGATCCCCATCTACGATCTCACCGGGGATTTTCTGCTGGGCGGCGCCGCGCCCTGGCAAGCGGTGCCAGCGGTGGCCCCCACCATCGGCGCCAGTGCCTACCGGGTAGTGGGACTGGACGGGGTGGGTGCCACCCTGCAAGGCGAGGCGCCCCACAAGATGGAACCGCCGCCGGAGGATATATGGCAGGTGGATTTTCAGCCGCCGGTGGAAATCCCGGAGGGGGTGGAGCGTTTCGCGGTGGGGGGCGAGCACGAGTTGCTACCCCGGCCGGTGCGGGCGGCATCCCCCGATCAGCCGGCCTACCGGGAAGCGGCGGGGGCGGTGCTGGCCGAACTCGGCCTGCCCGATGTGAAACCTGTGCTGGATCAACTGATCCGCGCCGATCTGGACGGCGACGGCAGCGACGAGGTGCTGGTGAGCCTGAGCCGCTACGGCCGTGGCCTGGATGAGCGCACCCCGGGTCCGGGGGCGGCGGCTGGGGATTACTCGGTGGTGTTCCTGCGCCGGGTGGTGGAAGGCGAGGTGCAAACCGAGGTGCTGAGCGGGGTGGTCTACCCCGAGGCCGAGGATTACACCGCGCCACTCCAGTTCTCGGTGGCGGCGGTGCTGGACATCGACGGCGACGGGGTGATGGAGGTGATCCTGCGGGATCGCTATTACGAGGGCATCGGGGCGATCATCTACCGGTTTTCCGGGACCGGGCTGGAGCAGGTGCTGTCCGGCGGCTGGGGGCTTTGACCCGGGACCGACCGGCGTTGGAAGCCGCTGCCGGCTCGCCCTGCTCCCGCGGCGGTAACCCGGTGTGCTGGGTGAGGATCTGACCCTTGCGGGGTTTCCCGCTCACCCCGTGGCGCGCCGCGCCTTGCCCGGTGGTGGCGGAAGGGTGGTTGGCCGGTTGGCGGGGCGGCACCAGATGGCGCTTGCCGTAGCCGATGAGGTCGGCCCGCCCCA
>JGI12109J20283_10217431_pt1 | contig 30829 bp, 29 predicted proteins | sample ElkSlonscriptome_12_FD_20283 | JGI IMG/M metagenome (IMG submission 20283)
GGCAGTACCACGTTGATCTCGCGCAGCGCATAATCAAAACGGTCGCGGTCGCGTTTGAGGCCTTCCAGCAACGCCCGCACTTCGCCGCGCACGGTATCGACGTGCTCTTCTGCCAGAAAGCGCCGGTCGATCACGATGCGGCAGCTGTCGGGCACGCAGTGAGCCGGCAGGCTTGTGTCATCGGCATCCTGATCCGGCTGGCCGCCATGGATGGAATTGATGTTCATCGTCGATGACCGCGCGCCTTCCGGCACCACGGGCATGTCCGTGGTGCGTGCGGCCATGGCGGGGTAGAGTGTTTCCTCGAACGCCGTCAGCACAGCCCCCATATGCCGCACCGCGCAGTCACCCAGGAACGGCATCGCGCCATGGGCGATTTCGCCGAACGTCTCGATCTCGGCCCACCAGCCGCCGCGATGACCAAGGCAGACGCGGTCCTTGTTCAGCGGCTCGGGGATGATGACGTGCTGCACGCGGGCGGGGTCGAAGTAGCCCTGTTCGGCCAGATAGGCGACACCGCCGTAGCCGCCGGATTCCTCGTCCGCCGTTCCACTGATTTCGATCGCGCCCGCAAAGTCGGGATAGGTGGCGATGAAGGCTTCGGCGGCGATGATGGACGCCGCAAGCCCGCCCTTCATGTCGCAGGCGCCGCGTCCGTAGATCCTGCCATCGATCAGCTCGCCGCCGAAGGGGTCCCTTGTCCAGCCGGCACCGACCTCCACCACATCCGTGTGGCTGTTGAAATGCACGCAGTCGCCCGGGTGCCTGCCTTCGCGCCGGGCGACGATGTTCCAGCGGGGGTAGGCGTCACTGTCGCCGGGGGTGCCGTGGGCGCGGATCAGTTCAGTCTGAAACCCCGACGCGCGCAGCCGTTCGTCGAGGTATTCGCAGATCATCCGGTAGTCCCGCCCCGGCGGGTTGAGCGTCGGCATGCGGATCAGGTCCTGCGTCAGCGCGATCAGGTCGTCGCGCCGGGCATCGATGGCTTGAGCGAGTGCGTCGGTCATGCGCTTCACTATCGGCCGCTTTGCGGTGGTGGGCAACGGGCTGCCACCCGAAATGCACCACAACGCCACAAATCGACCCCAAAAGCCCCGTAGCATCTGGTTTCGCCGGGTCTTACAGGCCAATGATGCACGCAAGGGCAGAGAAGAAGGACAGCGCAGCGCGATGGCAGACTCCAAGCCGAAAGTGGCGGTCCTGATCCCGTGCTACAACGAGGCGACGCCGATTGCCTCTGTGGTCAAGGATTTCCGTGCCTGTCTGCCGGACGCGGATATCTACGTCTATGACAATAATTCCACGGATGACACGGTCGCGGTTGCGCGTGAAGCCGGGGCGACCGTGCGTGTCGAAAGCCAGCAGGGCAAGGGCAATGTCGTGCGTCGCATGTTCGCCGATGTCGATGCGGATATCTATGTCATGGTTGACGGCGACAACACCTACGAGGCTGCCGCCGCCCCGCGCCTGATCGCCAAGATGCAGGATGAGACACTCGATATGGTCAGCGGGTGCCGCGTCACCGAGATACGCGAAGCCTACCGGCCCGGCCACCGTTTCGGGAACTGGATGCTGACAGGCCTTGTGGCCAATATCTTCGGCAGACGGACAAAGGACATGCTGACAGGATATCGCGTTCTTTCGCGGCGTTTCGTGAAGAGTTTCCCAGCCCTGTCCCGCGGTTTCGAGATCGAGACGGAATTGACGGTCCATGCGCTCGAGTTGCGTATGCCGATTGCCGATGTCGACACGGTTTACGTCGACCGCCTGCCGGGATCGGACAGCAAGTTGAACACGTTTCGCGACGGCGCCCGGATCCTGAAGATGATCCTGATCCTCGTGAAGGAAGAGCGTCCCCTGCTGATGTTCGGCGGGCTCGGCTGCCTGCTTGCGGCGCTATCGTTGGTCCTTGGGGTGCCGATCGTGACCGAGTTCGCGGCAACGGGTCTGGTGCCACGTTTCCCGACGGCAATCCTTGCAACGGCGATCATGGTCATCGCGGTGCTGTCAGTGATGTCCGGGATCATTCTCGACACGGTGACGCTTGGACGGCGCGAGATGAAGCGCATGGCCTATCTTGCGCTACCAGCGGTAGGGCGGTCCTGAGGCGATGGCGAATGATCTCGTGGGGCAGATCATGCGTTTTGGCGCGGTCGGCTCGGTCGGCTTCGCGATCGATGGCGGATTGCTCTGGGCGCTGACATCGAACGGCACGGATGCCTATGTCGCACGACTTTTCTCTTTCCCGGTCGCGGTTGTGTCCACCTGGCTTCTCAATCGCAACTGGACCTTTCGTGCCACCAGGCACCCCCATGCCCGCACACGGCAGTTCGGGCGCTATTTCAGCGTGAAGATTTTCGGAAGTCTGACAAACTATGCGATCTACGCGACGTGGATCGCGCTTGCGGGGGCATCGCAGATAATGATCATGGCGGGCTTCGTGATGGGTTCCGCTGTCGGATTGGTTCTCAACTTCATCGGCGCGCGCTATTTTGTTTTCCAGCCGGCGAGTTCCGCGCCCGTTTCCTCGAACAAGGCAGGTCCGGATGATAGCGACCCCGATATTTGAGCGCGATACACCGCGCCTGCGTCTGATCTATGCGGTCTGCCTTTTGTGCAGCATCGGCTTTATCCTTCTGAAGGCATACGCGATCATATGGTACATCGACGGCGACCTCGTTTCTGCTGCCGGCAATGACAATCTCATCCGCCTTGTGTCTGTCCGAAACTGGCTGGCAGGCCAGGCATGGTTCGATACGATCGAGTATCGCCTCATGCCGCCTGAGGGCGTGCAGATGCATTGGTCGCGATACATAGACGCCATCCTGGGGGGGATCATCCTGCTGCTGTCGGGGTTCATGCCGACGGCCGAAGCCGAGATGTGGGCGATGTATGTCTGGCCCGTCTTCCTGTCGATCCTGTTGGTCGTGATGTTCGGCGTCGCTACATTTCGTCTGTTCGGGCCTGTCGCTGCCAGCTTTGCCGCGCTGACCGCGTCGATCTGGCCAGTGACGCAGCAGTTCTACTTCCTGCCCGGGAACATCGACCACCACAATGTGCAGATCGTCTTGATCGTTGCGCTGACCTTGCTGGTACTGGCGCCGAAAGCGCCGTTCAGGTCGGGGCTGTTGGCTGGAGTGGCGGCGGCGCTGGCGCTGGCGATCGGGCTCGAGACGCTTTTATATATTCTGGTCCTCGGAGTCGTCCTGTTCGCAAGGGCCAACCTGCGGATGCAGGCTTCTGCTGATCCGTTGCTTGCCGGGTTCAGCATCGCGCTGCTGGCCGGCGGGATCGTCTTCTGGCTGGGTCAGACAGCACCTGCGCGGTTGGGCGTGCAGGTCTGTGACCAACTGGGCCTGCCAGTGATCGCGCTGACCGCGATCGCCTGCGCTGCGAGCCTTTTGCCGATGCTTCTCTTTCGTGAGAAGGCGCTTATGCGTCTGCTGCTCGGTGGCGGGGTCGTGCTGATCGGTTGTGTCATTGCGTGGCCGCTGCTTGGCCCGTGTCTTGCCGGACCTTACGGTTCGCTTCCGCTGGAGGTACAGGAGATCATCAGTGACGGGATCGTCGAGGCCTTGCCCGGTCCGCGCTACGCGTCGCGCTATCCGGTGATGTATGTGCAACTGATCGCACCGGTGGCAGGCGCGCTGGTCTTGGGGGCGCTCCAGTGGCTTCGGATGCGCAAAGACGCCGAGGCAAACCAGCGCCGCCGTGATATCCTGGGGATGTTGCTGGTTTTGTCCTGCGTTGGTCTGCTGGCGTCATTCTGGCAGATCCGCCTGCTTTTGATGAGCGCGCCAGCCGCGCCAATCCTTGTCGGCGTGGTCATGGCCCTTCTGATAGAGCGGTATCTGAAAACCCGCGGTGCAGCCGATGCGGTTATCATGTTAGTCGCGGCCGTCGTGCTGGTGGCGCCCTTGTTGATGCGCGACCTCTTGCGTGAAACGGTGTTTCCGGCAGATGCATCGGCTGCCGGTCGTCTTGACGCGGCCTGTCGCGATACCGCGATGATCGAAAGCCTCAATGATCTCGCGCCCGCGGTTTTCCTGACGACAATCAACCTCGGCCCTGCCGTTCTGGCGGGAACCCATCATGCGACGATCTCGGGTCCCTATCACCGCAGTCCGGATGCATTCGCCAACGGGAGCGTTCCTTTCCGACTGAACGAGGCCGAACTGCGTACATACATCTTGAAAAGAAATGCGACCCACCTGATGCTTTGCCAAGGCTCTGATTATGGAGAGGAAAGTTTTGCGACCGCCCTTGCGCGGGGCGCGCAAGCCGACTGGCTTGAGCCGGTCGTGATCGATACGGGTGAAATCCGCGTGTTCGAGATCGTGCCAGAAGGCTGAGAAAATACCGCCCGCCTCGGGAAATGTGTCAGATGGGTGGGGTCGTCTCACTTTCGTGTCAGACGAATTGCGCCAATCCGCTGCATCGGTCACAACGTGGCAAATCTGGAACAGAATGCACCGATGCTCGACCGTTTTGCCCGTCAGTTGATTGACCCGCCGTTGAACCGGATCGGGCGCGGCCTTGCAGCGCGGGGCGTGACGGCGGATGCGGTCACCCTTGCGGGGCTGGTCCTCGGGCTGGGCGCGGCGGCGATGATCGCATTCGGCGCGGCGCTTTGGGCGCTGCTTCCGCTTCTGGCCAGCCGGCTTGCCGACGGGCTGGACGGGGCCGTGGCACGGGCCACGCGAAAGACCGATTTCGGCGGCTATCTCGATATCACATCGGATTTCCTGTTTTACGGGGCGATCCCCTTTGCCTTCGTGCTGGCAGATCCGGCGGCAAACGCCGTCGCGGGGGCGTTCCTGCTGACGTCTTTCTACTTCAACGGCACGAGTTTTCTGGGCTATGCGATCCTGGCTGAAAAACACGGGCACCGGACCGAGGCGCAGGGGCAGAAGTCGCTTTATTATTCCAACGGATTGCTGGAAGGCACCGAGACGATCATGTTTTTTGTCTTGCTGTGCCTTTTTGAAACTTATTTCGCGCCTTTGGCGTGGATCTTCGGCACGATGTGCTTCGCCACCGGTTTTCTGCGGATCTATGCCGCCAGACAGATATATACGACGTGAGAGGAAACGCCCCATGAAATACCTTGCCCTGATTGCTGCGCTATCGGCCCCCCTGCCCGCGCTGGCAGATACCGATCCGGCCGACTGGGAGGCCGTGACCGCTGCCGCCGAAGGTCAGACGGTTTTCTGGAACGCATGGGGCGGTTCGACCACCACCAACGATTTCATCGCCTGGGTGGGCGAGCGCGTGTCCGAGGACTATGGCGTCACGCTGGAACACGTGAAACTGACCGATACCGCCGATGCCGTCACCCGTGTCTTGTCTGAAAAACAGGCGGGCGAGGACGAGGACGGCGCGATCGACATGATCTGGATCAACGGTGCCAATTTCGCCGCGATGAAGGACGCCGATCTGCTGTTCGGCCCCTTTGCCGAGCAATTGCCGAACTGGGCGTTCGTCGATGTCGCGGGAAAGACCGTCCAGACTGATTTCACCGTGCCGACCGAAGGGTTCGAAAGCCCTTGGGCCATGGCGCAAGTGGTTTTCATTCACGATACAGACGATCTGGCCGAACCGTTGGGGTCAATGCAGGAAATACTGGAATGGACCGCCGCGAACCCGGGCCGGTTCACCTATCCGCAGCCACCGGATTTTCTTGGCACGACCTTCCTGAAGCAGGCGCTGGTCGATCTGCTCGATGATCCGGCTGTGCTTTCAGAGCCCGCGACGGATGCGAATTATGCCGAAACGACTGCCCCGCTCTGGGCGTTTCTGGAAGAGCTGACGCCGAACCTCTGGCGCGAGGGGCGGGCCTATCCGGCTACGGGGCCCGCGCAGTTGCAGTTGATTGCCGATGGCGAGGTCGATCTGGCGATTTCCTTCAGCCCCGGTGAGGCGACGGCGGCGATCGCCAACAACCAGTTGCCGCCCACTGCACGGACTTTCGTGCTGGACAAGGGCACAATCGGCAACGCGTCCTTCGTGGCGATCCCCTACAATTCGGGCAGCAAGGAAGGCGCGATGGTCGTCGCCGATTTCCTGATGTCGCCCGAGGCGCAATTACGTGCGCAGAACCCCGAAATTCTGGGGTACGGCACCGTGCTGGACATGGAGGCCCTCGACGCCGCCGACCGTGCCGCCTTCGACGCGCTTGAACTGGGCGTGGCCACGTTGTCACCCGCCGAGTTGGGCACCGTTCAGGACGAACCGCATCCAAGCTGGATGACCCGCATCGCCGACGACTGGGCCGAGCGATACGGCGTGGCCCAGTAACCTGGGGTGTTCGCAGCCATTGACCGGCCCGTCATCTTGAGGCGTTTTCCCGGGGCCTGCCCGGGACGGGAAAAGACATGAGCCGCCGTCGCCTGCTTCCGTTACTTCCTCTTTTGACGCTTCTGGCCATGCTGGGGCCGGTGGCGGCGGGTCTTTGGGGAACGGTGCTGCCCGCTTTCGGGCATCTGCCCGCTGCCGGTCTGACAGGACCGAGCCTTGCGCCCTTTCGCGAACTGTTCGACTGGGCGGGCCTGCCGCGGGCGGTGTTTCTGTCGCTGAGCACCGGGTTGCTGGCGACGATGCTTTCACTGGCGATCGTGACGCTGGTGACGGCTGGTTGGTCGGGCACCCGCGCTTTCCGTGTGCTCGAACGCCTGTTGTCGCCGCTGCTGTCGGTGCCGCATGCGGCGGCTGCTTTCGGTCTTGCATTCCTGATTGCCCCGTCGGGATGGCTGTCGCGTGTCGTCTCGCCGGAACTGACCGGCTGGGAGAGGCCGCCGGACCTTCTGATCGTGCAGGATACCTGGGGCCTGACGATGACTGCCGGGCTGGTCGCCAAGGAGGTGCCCTTCTTGTTGCTCATCATGCTGGCGGCCCTGGGACAGGCGGACGCGCGCCGCAGTGTGGCCGTTGCGCAGGCGCTGGGCTACGGGCGATTGACAGGCTGGCTCAAGACGGTGTTTCCGGTGGTCTACGCCCAGATCAGGCCGCCGGTCTATGTGGTGCTGGCCTACTCGATGTCCGTCGTCGATGTCGCCGTCATCCTCGGCCCCAATACGCCGCCACCGCTGTCGGTCCAGATCGTGAAGCTGATGTCCGATCCCGACCTCGCCCTGCGGCTGGAGGCGGCGGCGGCGGCGCTTTTGCAATTGGCGCTTGTCATCGGCGCGTTGGGGCTCTGGCGGGCAGGCGAGATCATCGTCGCCGGACTGGGGAAACGGTGGATCGCCGCAGGCGGGCGCGGGCGTCTGGACACGCCCGTTGCGGGCCTTGCGCTGTTGGCCGGCGCGGGTGCCGCGCTGGCGGTTCTGCTGGGGCTTGTCGTTCTGACGATCTGGTCCTTTGCGGGGTTCTGGGGCTATCCCGACAGCCTGCCCGATAGCTTTACCTTGACCAACTGGGCCCGTCACGGCGACGGCGCCGTCGAAGCGCTGGGAGAGACCGCGCTGATCGCGGCGGTCGCGGCGTTCGTGGCGCTGATCCTGACGATCGGCTGTCTCGAGGCGGAATACCGCTATGGCCTGAAGTGGAGCGCGCGATCCGTCTGGCTCTTGTACCTGCCGCTTCTGGTGCCGCAGACGGCTTTTCTGCCGGGATTGCAGACACTGTTGTTGGGCATCGGGGCGGATGTGGGCCGGATCCCCGTCATGGCGGCGCATCTTGTCTTCGTGCTGCCTTATGTCTTTTTGTCCCTGGCGGACCCGTTTCGTGCGTGGGACCGGCGGATGGGAACCATCGCCGCAGCACTTGGTGCGGGGCCCGACCGCGTGTTGTGGCAGGTCCGTCTGCCGATGCTGCTGCGGCCCATCCTGACAGCTCTGGCGGTGGGTCTGGCTGTTTCGGTTGGGCAATACCTGCCGACACTGCTGATCGGTGGCGGGCGCGTGGCCACCCTGACGACCGAGGCCGTGGCGCTGGCGTCCGGTGGTGACCGCCGCGCGATCGCCGTTTATGGTCTGATGCAGACGGGCGCGGCGCTGGTGCCGTTCGCGCTGGCGCTGCTGGTCCCCGCGCTGGTCTGGCGCAAGAGGCAGGGATTGCGACATGGCTAAGGGGCTGACACTGGATCATGTCGCGATCGCGAAGGGCACGGATGTGCTGTTGCAGGTGGATCACTGCATCGCACCCGGTGAGGTGCTGACGGTCATGGGGCCATCGGGTGTGGGCAAATCGACGCTTCTGTCGTTCGTGACCGGCACGCTTGCGCAGGATTTCCGTGCGACCGGCCGGGTTCTGCTGGATGGCGAGGACATCACGGGCCTGCCGCCGCACCGCCGCAAGGTGGGGATCCTCTTTCAGGATGATCTGTTGTTTCCGCATATGTCGGTGGGTGCCAATCTCGCCTTCGGGTTGACCGGTGGAGGCAGCCGCGCGGATCGGGACTCAAGGGTCGCCGCAGCCCTTGACGAGGTCGGTCTGGGGGGGTTCGCGGGCCGTGATCCCGCCACGCTTTCGGGCGGGCAGAAGGCGCGGGTCTCGCTGATGCGGATGTTGCTGTCGGAACCTTCTGCCCTGCTCTTGGACGAACCCTTTTCACGGCTCGATGCCACATTGCGCGCACAGGTGCGCGACATGGTATTTGCAAGGGCGCGAGCGCGCGGACTGCCGGTGTTGATGGTGACCCATGACGCCGACGATGCGGCAGCGGCAGGTGGACAGGTCATGCAGTTGGGGCGCGGCTGATCGCCGGGATCGCCCGTGCGTTGCCCATCGGCGTGCGCAGCCGATGCTGAAGGCCCCTGCTATTGCGCTGGCGGCGCGCTGCCGTGGGTCCAGCCGCGCCGTCTGGGCACGCGCACGGCGAGCATGGGTTTGATCAGTGGCGATGCAAAGCGGTCGAGGTCGAGAGCCTCGTGCACGCCGGTAACGGTTTCCCCGTTGATCTGCGTCTGCACGGCGGATCGTGAATAGAATGGCGCGTCCAGCATGTTGAGCACCTGTTTCGGCGTCACCCCCGCATCGGCACGTGTTTCCCGCTTTACCTGCCAGAGCGAGCGTTTGAAACGGGTGCGGGGCGGAGCTTCGGTGATCCTGGCATTCCCGTCGGCATCGAAGGCGATTGCCGTGTCGAGGCTGGACCCGTCCCGCCGCACCGCGTCATAGATGCAGATCGCGCCGTCCTTTGTCGGATAGCGCCCCCATGTCCAGAAGCTGAAATCCTGTTCCAGCGCCCGCGTGCCGAAGTTGGCATCGAAATACCCGTGCCCGGACCATTGCCAGCCCTTGGCCTCCAGTTCGACCTTGATGTCGGATGATGGCGCGAAGGGCCGCCAGATGTGGGTGCCGTCGGGGGTCAGGGGCAGTTCGACCGATGTCAGAGCGTGAGGTGTCACCGTGATGCGACCGCGCACGCGGCTGATGACGGGTGGGCCGCTGATCTCGTCGATGTCGATGATCAGCTCCTTACCGCTCCAGTGCATGGACGAGGGGCCGACCTGCAACGTGTCCGGCGTGGTCTGTAATGCCGCCCGCCCGCGATCGGTCATCGTGAACCGCCCGCCGGGTCCGTAGGTGGCGACGTTGATGCAACAGTGGTTCGCGGGATCCTTGCGGCCCGACCATGCATACCAAGGCGAAAAGACCGACCCGATAAATCCTATGACCGAGACGGCTTGCGTCCCGTCATCGCTGATCCCGTCGATATACCACCATGCATAACCGTTTTCGGGGACGTCGAGGTGGAAGCATGGTCGCTCATGATCGCCGCGGCCGCGTGCCGGGCGGAGATGGTTGCCATCGGTACCCCCGCCCCCGGATGCGCCCCGCCCCCGCACAGGTAGAGCCCCGGCACCGCCGTGCGGGCCGTCGGACGTTTGAACGCCGCCATCAGTCCGTGCGGGCTCCGCCCGTAGAGGGAACCGCGGCTCGCCGGAAACAATGCGTCGAACTCCGCCGGTGTCGTCAGCGTCTCGGGCCCCGGCGTGGGTGTGAAGTGCAGGCCGAAGTCCCGGAATCGGCTGAAGATCTGTGTCTGACATGGGGGCTTCTCCTTGGTCGGATCGCGGGGGATCGGCGGGGCGTTCATGATGATCTCGAACCGCTGCATGGCGTTGGCAGACACCCGCCCGTGGTCCTGCGCGCAGAGATAAAGGGTTGCGTCCGTCGGCATTTCGCCGCGTGCGATGGCCGCGAATTCCGCCTGTGGGTCATGGCCGAAAAACACCGTATGATGCGCAAGATCGACGCCTGCAGGCACCGCCGCGAATGCATGGACATAGGCCGACAGGCTGCGCGGGTTGACCTGCGTGTCAGCGACGGCGCCGCGCGGACCCTCGCCCAGCAGGCCGGTGGACAGCGCATTGGGATCGCCGTTGAACAAAACAACCTCGGCCGGGTAATGCCCGGCATCGGTCTGCACGCCGGACACCCGTCCGTCCTGAAGGGTAATCCGTGTCGCCTGCATCTGATAGCGAAACACCGCGCCACGTGCCTGAGCCAGTCGCGCGATCGCCAGCGCGAGGCTGTGCATCCCGCCCTTGACCGACCAGACACCCCGGGCCTCGGCCTGCCAGATCAGGGACAGGATCGCGGGCGATGCGTAGGGCGAGCCGCCCACATATGTCGCGTAGCGGCCGAAAAGCTGGGCGAGGCGCGTGTCGGTAAAGCTCTGCCGCAAGAGACCCGCCAGCGTGCGGTGCGGAGACATGTCGCTGATCAGGCCTGGCTTGCGCATGACGGTGCGGGCCAAGGCCATCTGGTGCGGCGCGGCGGCGTGCATCATTGGTGCATCGAAGGCATCGAACAGCCGTTTCGCCCGTTGCGTGAAACGCGTGAATTCCTGCGCGGCCCTCTCGCCGAATGCGGCACGGATATTGGCGATGTTCTGGCCTTCGTCCGTCACCAGATCGAGAACGGTGCCATCATCCCAGTAATGCCGGGCCAGCGTGTGGAGCGGGGCGAGCGTGACGTGATCGGCAAGGTCTTCACCTGCGTCGCGGAACAGGGCCTCGAACACCGGCAGCATGGTCAGCACGGTCGGGCCGGCATCCACGGGGCCCGCTTCGGACGGCATGGTGCGCATCTTGCCGCCGGGAGCCGCGTGCATGTCGAGGACCGTGACATCGCAGCCTTCATTCGCCAGCCGCAAAGCTGCGGCCAAGCCACCGATTCCGGCCCCCACGATCACTGTTCTGGGTCCGGATTTGGGCAATGCGCCGTCCATCTTCGTCCTGATTCACTGTTTCGTTTGATTTACATTGACATATGTAAACCAAAATTGACACACTGGATTGCAAAGGAGATGCAGATGCGAATTTCGGATCGAATAGATGCCGCCATGCAGCGCGCGATCACACGCGGGCAGGGCAGCGTGGCACCGGCGAAGCTAGCCGCCGCGCTTGAATATGCGGTCACGCCGGGTGGCGCGCGGATCAGGCCGACAATCCTGACGTCTGTGGCGATGGCCTGCGGCGATGACCAGCCGGAACTGACGGATGCGGCCGCGGTCGCGCTCGAGGTGATCCATTGCGCAAGCCTCGTCCATGACGATCTGCCCTGTTTCGACGATGCGGATATGCGGCGCGGCAAGCCTGCATTGCATCGCGCCTATTCCGAGCCGCTGGCGGTTCTGGCGGGCGACAGCCTGATTATCATGGCGTTTCAGGTCATCGCCCGCATCACCGGTGCCGCGCCGGACCGTGCGCTGACGCTGATCGATATTCTGGGAACCCGTACGGGTATGCCGTTGGGCATCTGCGCAGGCCAGGGCTGGGAAAGCGAAGACGAGATCGACCTGTCGGCCTATCATCAGGCCAAGACAGGCGCGCTCTTCATCGCCGCAACGCAGATGGGTGCCGTCGCCGCGGGGCAAGAGGCCGAGCCCTGGGAAGAGTTGGGCGCCCGAATCGGCGAGGCTTTTCAGGTCGCCGACGATTTGCGGGATGCGCTTTGTGACGAGGCCACGCTGGGAAAGCCATCGGGTCAGGATGACCTGCATGGGCGCCCGAATGCCGTTGCTTCGCTTGGCGTTCAGGGGGCGATCCGCCGCTTCGACGACATCCTCGGCGGCGCCATCGCCTCGATCCCCGCCTGTCCGGGCGAGGCCGCGCTGGCGCAGATGGTACGTGCCTATGCCGACAGGCTGGTGCCTGCCGGCGCGCGCAGCAGATCGACCATTCCCGGCGAGTAGTGCAGGACCCCATGACGACAAAGGCTGCCGCGCCCCCCTCGCGCAAGACGGCGCGCCGTTCGCGACGGCTGACGCGGCTCATGGCGTCGCGCAAGTTCCAGAGCTGGGCTGCCCGTTTTCCGCTGACCCGGCGTCTGGTGGTATCCGAGGGCGAGGCGATGTTCGACCTCGTGGCGGGCTTTTGCCATAGCCAGATATTGCAGGCCTTTGTCCGGCTCGACTTGCCGCAGCTTCTGTTGGCAAACGAAATGAAGCTGGAGGCGCTGGCCGAAGCGGGCCGGGTGCCGCCCGAGCGGATGCGCGTGCTGCTTTCGGGCGCGATCGCCCTTGGGCTGCTGCGATTGCGGCGGTCGGGCTATTACGCGCTGACACGGCGGGGCGCTGCGTTGGCCGGTGTGCCGGGGTTGACCGGAATGATCGATCATCACGATATCCTCTACCTCGACCTGGCCGATCCGGTGGCGTTTTTCCGCGGCGAGGTCGAGACCGAGCTCGCTGATTTCTGGCCTTATGTCTTCGGAGCCGATGGCTCTGCCAAGGCGGAAACGGTCGAGCGTTATTCGCAACTGATGGCCGAGAGCCAGATCCTCGTTGCCGAGGATACGCTGGCAGTGGTGAATTTCAGCAAAGCGCGGCATGTAATGGATGTCGGGGGCGGGACGGGATCTTTTCTGGCTGTCCTTGGCAAGGCCCATCCCGACCTCGAACTGACCCTGTTCGACCTGCCACAGGTCGCCGCGGCAGCCGAGGCGCGTTTCGTGTCCGAGAGCCTGGCCAAAACGGTCGAGATCGTCGGCGGGTCGTTTCGCGATGATCCGCTGCCCAATGAGGCTGACACCATCACATTGGTGCGGATCCTTTACGATCACGAGGATGACACCGTCAGGGCGCTTTTGCGGGCGGTCTTTACGGCGCTGCCGGCAGGCGGACGTATCATCGTATCCGAGCCCATGACCGGCGGTGACAGGCCGGAGCGGGCCGGTGACGCCTATTTCGCCCTGTATTGCATGGCCATGCGGACGGGACGGGCGCGGTCCCCTGCCGAGATTTCACAGCTTCTTCGCGAGGCCGGATTTGCCGATGTGCGGATCCCGCGCGCCCGCCGACCCTACATCACCTCGGTAATTTCAGGTGTAAAGCTAGATTGACAAATAAAGTGTCAAAATAAATTGACACATGCCGCTGTCTGGCTACACTGGTTGCAATACAAAGTGCCGCGCATCGCTTCTGAAATTCGTGCGGCATTTGGGAGATTAAGGTGGAAACACAAGCAGTTATACTATCGGCGCCAGGCGAGCTATCGCTTGATACAGTCGGAATCACTGCGCCATGCGCCGAGGATGTCGTCGTCGAGATCCATCATTCGGGTATTTCCACCGGTACCGAGAAACTGTTCTGGACCGGTGACATGCCACCCTTCCCCGGAATGGGCTATCCGCTGATCCCCGGTTACGAGGCCGCCGGCGAAGTTGTCGAGGCCGGAGCCGACAGCGGGTTTCGCGTGGGCGAGCATGTCTTCGTGCCGGGCGCCAGTTGCTATGAAGGGGCACATGGCCTCTTCGGTGCCGCGGCACGAACAATCGTGACCAAGGCGTCCCGTGTCACGAGAATCGACCGCGGTCTGGGCGCCGCCGGCGCGCTGCTGGCGCTTGCCGCGACGGCGCGCCATGCAATGGCCGGACCAAACAAGGCTGTTCCGGATCTCATTATCGGTCATGGCGTCCTCGGGCGTTTGCTGGCGCGTTTGACCATCGCCTCGGGCGCCCCTGCGCCGACAGTCTGGGAAGTCGATGCCGCGCGGATGGACGGGGCTTCCGGCTATGCCGTCATCACACCCGAGAGCGACGAACGCCGCGACTATCGCTCTGTCTACGACGCATCGGGCCGCGGCGATCTTTTGAACGAATGGATCGGACGGATCGGCAAGGGCGGCGAGATCGTGCTGGCGGGTTTCTATACCGCCCCGCTGCAATTCGCCTTCCCGCCGGCCTTCATGAAAGAGGCGCGGTTCCGCATCAGCGCCGAATGGAGCGCCGACGACATGGTCGCCACGCGCGCGCTGGTCGAGGCCGGAACGCTGGAGCTGGCCGACCTTATCACCCACACGCAACCGGCGAACACGGCGGGCGAGGCCTACCGGACCGCCTTTTCCGATCCGACCTGCCTGAAGATGATCCTGAATTGGGGAGCCTCATGAAAGACGAAGTGCCGAATCTGAAAGACTTTGACAAACGCCTGCGCGACGAGGCGGCCGCCGAGCCGAACCTCGAGGTGCCTCAGGGAGAACCCACTTCGAAGACGCAGATCATCGCGATCTACGGCAAGGGCGGGATCGGCAAATCCTTTACGCTGGCCAATCTGAGCCACATGATGGCCGAGATGGGCAAGCGCGTCCTGTTGATCGGATGCGATCCGAAATCGGACACGACCAGCCTGCTCTTCGGTGGCAAGGCCTGTCCGACCATCATCGAGACATCAGCGAAGAAGAAGCTCGCCGGAGAGGAAGTCGCCATCGGTGACGTGTGCTTCAAGCGTGGCGGTGTGTTCGCCATGGAACTTGGCGGACCCGAGGTCGGACGTGGCTGCGGTGGTCGCGGGATCATCCATGGTTTCGAACTGCTGGAAAAACTGGGCTTTCACGACTGGGACTTCGACTATGTCCTTCTCGATTTCCTGGGCGACGTGGTCTGTGGCGGCTTCGGTCTGCCGATCGCGCGTGACATGGCGCAAAAGGTCATTCTTGTCGGCTCCAATGATCTCCAGTCGCTTTACGTGGCCAACAACGTCTGCTCGGCAGTGGAATATTTCCGCAAGCTCGGTGGTAACGTCGGGGTCGCCGGACTGGTCATCAACAAGGATGACGGCTCGGGCGAGGCCCAGGCCTTCGCCAAGGCCGTTGATATCCCGGTTCTTGCCGCCATCCCGCAAGACGACGACCTGAGAAAGAAATCCGCGAACTACCAGATTGTCGGAACGAATGCCGGACCTTGGGGTGACCTTTTCGCAGGACTGGCCGAAGCCGTGGACGGTGCGCCGCCCGTGCGCCCGACCCCGCTGGACCAGGACGGTCTGCTGGGACTTTTCGACAGCAAGGACACCGGCGGTGACTACGTGCTGGTCCCCGCGACGGATACCGACATGCGCGGAAAGAACGCCGCGCCCAAGGAAAGCCTGGAGGTCGTCTACGATGATGTCTGATCGCCGCGAACACATTCCTGCCGAAGCAGAGGCGCGTGCAATGCTCGCCAATGCCACACCGGAACAGCTCGAGCGTCTGGTCTGGGACATCCTTTGCTGGGATGCCGAAGCCGACAAGGAGGAGGTCAAGCGCTATGACGCATGATCCCCACACCAAAGGCTATGAAGTCGGCTATGATGCGGCCGGCGAGGTCGAGATCATCGAGGGCGAGGCACGTGCCCCCGAGGATAACGCCCTGAGCGCTACCGATCAGCAGACCGCCCTTGCCGGCGGATGCACCGCCAGCGCGGGCTCGATGGAGGCTGCTGCGCGCGCTGCGGGCAAGACCGAAATACTCGACCAATACGCGAAAGACTATCCACAAGGCCCCCACGACCAACCGCAGAGCATGTGCCCCGCCTTCGGGTCGTTGCGTGTCGGCTTGCGGATGAAGCGCGTGGCCACGGTTCTCTCGGGCTCGGCCTGCTGTGTCTATGGTCTGACCTTCGTCTCGCATTTCTACGGGGCGCGCCGGTCGGTCGGCTATGTGCCGTTCAATTCCGAGACACTGGTGACGGGCAAGCTTTTCGAGGACATCCGCGAGAGCGTGCATGAAATGGCCGACCCCGACCGCTATGATGCGATCGTCGTCACCAACCTGTGTGTGCCCACGGCATCGGGTGTCCCCTTGCGGTTGCTGCCGCCCGAGATCAACGGCGTGCGCATCGTCGGGATCGACGTGCCGGGTTTCGGCGTGCCGACCCATGCCGAGGCCAAGGATGTCTTGGCCGGCGCAATGCTGAATTACGCCCGGAAGGAAGTGGCCGCTGGCCCCGTACAGGCACCCGAGGGCGGCAAGGCCGATCGCCCCACGGTCGCGCTGCTCGGCGAGATGTTCCCCGCGGATCCCATGATGATCGGCGCGATGCTGGCCCCGATGGGCCTCGCCGCCGGACCCACCGTGCCGACGCGGGAATGGCGCGAGCTTTACGCGGCGCTCGATTGTGGTGTCGCGGCGGCGATCCATCCTTTCTATACCTCTGCCATCCGCGAATTCGAGGCCGCGGGCCGTGCCATCGTCGGATCCGCACCCGTTGGATACAATGGCACCGCGTCCTGGCTGAACGATATCGGCGAAGCCTTCAACGTGCCCAAGGCGCAGGTGGCCGCGGCGCAGAACGCATTCTTGCCCGCGATCTCGGAAGCGCTCAAAGGTGCTCGGATCAAGGGTACGATCACGCTTTCGGGCTATGAAGGTTCGGAGTTGTTGGTCGCGCGGCTGCTGGTCGAGAGCGGTGCCGACGTGCCTTATGTCGGCACGGCCTGTCCGAAGACGAAATGGTCCGCCGATGACGCGGCGTGGCTTCAGGCGCGCGGTGTGAAGGTCGTCTACCGGGCCTCGCTGGAAGAGGATTGCTCGGCCGTCGATGCGATCAAGCCCGATCTGGCGATCGGGACGACACCCGTTGTGCAGCATGCCAAGGAAAAGGGTATCCCGGCGCTCTATTTCACCAACCTGATTTCGGCCCGCCCGCTGATGGGTCCGGCTGGTGCGGGCTCGCTTGCGCAGGTCGTGAATGCCGCGATCGCCGGCAAAGAGAAAATGGATACCATGCGGGCCTTCTTCGAAGGTGTCGGCAAGGATGACACCGCCGGTGTCTGGGAAGGTACGCCGAACCTGCGCCCCGATTTCCGTGCCCAGCATCAGAAGAAGCTCGACAAACTGGCGCGCGCCGCCAAAGCGCAGGAGATGATCTGATGCTTGTCACCGATCATGATCGCGCGGGCGGCTATTGGGGTGCCGTGTATGCATTCTGTGCAGTCAAAGGGTTGCAGGTCGTAATCGACGGCCCCGTCGGTTGCGAAAACCTGCCGGTGACGTCCGTGTTGCATTACACCGACGGCCTGCCACCCCATGAATTGCCGATTGTCGTGACCGGCCTGTCCGAGACAGAAATGGGCGAAGGCACCGAGGACGCGATGAAGCGTGCCTGGGAAACGCTCGATCCCGCGCTGCCGGCTGTTGTCGTCACCGGTTCCATTGCCGAGATGATCGGCGGAGGCGTGACCCCGCAAGGCACCAACATTCAACGCTTTCTGCCGCGCACGATCGACGAGGATCAATGGGAATGCGCGGACCGCGCGATGACCTGGATCTTCACCGAATTCGGTATGACGAAGGGCCGGATGCCGCCCGAGAAGAAACGCGAAGAGGGCGCGCCACCGCGGGTCAATATCCTTGGACCGATGTATGGCGCGTTCAATACGCCCTCGGATCTGGCCGAGATCCGCCGTCTGGTCGAGGGTATCGGCGCAGAGGTGAACATGGTCATGCCGCTGGGCGCCCATGTCGCCGAGATGCGCGATCTGGTGAACGCGGACGTCAACATCACAATGTATCGCGAGTTCGGTCGCGGGCTTTGCGAAGTCCTCGGCAAACCGTATCTGCAGGCGCCGTTCGGGATCGACAGCACGACGAAGTTCCTGCGCAAACTGGGTGAATTGCTCGGTCTGGATCCCGAGCCGTTCATCGAGCGCGAAAAGCATTCGACGATCAAGCCGGTGTGGGATCTCTGGCGGTCCGTCACGCAGGATTTCTTCGCCACGGCCGAATTCGGGATCGTCGCGAACGAGACCTATGCCCGTGGCGTGCGCAACTTCCTCGAGAACGATCTTGGCTTCCCCTGCGCCTTCGCCGTCGCGCGGTGCCGTGGCAAGAAGACCAACAACGAGGAAGTCCGCAACCTGATCCATACCAAGCGGCCACTCGTCGTGATGGGGTCGATCAACGAGAAAATGTACATGGCCGAGATGAAGGCCGGTCATGGCCCGTCGCCGGTGTTCATCCCCGCAAGTTTCCCCGGTGCAGCCATCAGGCGCGCGACCGGGACGCCTTTCATGGGGTACGCCGGTGCGACCTACCTTTTGCAGGAAGTCTGCAACGGCCTTTTCGATGCCCTTTTCCACATCCTGCCCCTCGGCAGCGAAATGGACGCGGGCGACGCCACGCTGACACCGCTGCGCCGCGATTTCCCCTGGGATGCCGATGCGCAGGCGAAGCTGGACGAGATCGTCGCCACCCACCCCATCCTGACACGGATTTCCGCCGCCAAGACACTGCGGGACGCCGCCGAGCGTGCCGCCCTCGATGCCGGCAGCGACCGGGTCGTTCTTGAAACCGTCGCGGCACTTCAAACCACCAACGGAGGAAGACAATGACTGATTTCACAACCGACGCACCCGTCACACGGGTCCGGTCCACGCCTCCGAAACGCGAGTATTACGCATATTTCGCGCTGATCTTTCTGGCCACGCTTCCGCTTTGCTTCCTGACCTGGGCGCTTTCGGCGGCCCGCCGGATGGAACTTCCGGAGAAGGGTCCGATCGCGAAAGCCTGGACACAGGCGCGTATCATCACACCGCAGATCTTCAGCGCATGAAGCCTGCGACACCAGTTTTGTCCCCTCGGGGACATCCGATGTTCATCATTCCCCCCCGGGATGATGGATTGGGGCAGAGGAAGAGCTTCTGTCGTAACCCGGCCGCGGGGGGTGCGCGGCGTCAGTACTTAATTTTGGAGACAAAACATGGCTGACAAATCTGATCTGTCTTTCACAGGTCTCACTGACGAGCAGGCCCAGGAGCTGCACGCAGTCTACATGAGCGGGTTCACGATCTTCACGATCGTAGCCGTGATCGCTCACGTGCTGACGTACATCAAGCTGCCCTGGTTCAGCTGGTAGGAGAGGAAATCACGAATGGCACAGTTCTATAAAATCTGGCTGGTCTTCGATCCTCGCCGCGTTTTCGTGGCGCAGGGCGTTTTCCTGTTCCTGCTCGCAGCGATGATTCATCTCGTCCTGCTGAGCAATGAAACCACAAACTGGTTCACACTCGCCTTTGGCGGAATGTAACCGGCTTTTGGCGCAAAGATAAAGCTGCGGGCGGTCTCAGGTCTGCCCGTAGCAAACACCGAAATCTACAAGACGACAGGGCGCATCCGACAGGGGTGCGGGGCCTGTTCACAATTGGAGTAGGAAGATGGCACAGCTCAGCTTCGAAAGAAAATACCGGGTCCGTGGCGGGACCTTGGTTGGCGGTGATCTGTTCGACTTCTGGGTGGGGCCATTTTACGTTGGCTTCTTCGGAGTCACGACGTTCTTTTTCGCCGTCCTCGGGACAATTCTGATCTTTTACGGGGCCAGCCAGGGCCCGACATGGAATCCATGGTTGATTTCGATCGATCCGCCGCCGCTTGAATACGGGCTCGGTGCTGCACCGCTGATGGAAGGCGGCCTGTGGCAGATCATCACGATCTGCGCGGTCGGGGCCTTCGTCAGCTGGATGATGCGAGAGGTCGAAATCTGCCGCAAGCTCGGCATCGGCTATCATGTGCCGTTCGCCTTCGGCGTCGCGATCCTCGCTTATGTCACACTGGTTATCATTCGCCCGGTTCTGCTGGGGGCATGGGGACACGGTTTTCCCTATGGCATCTTCAGCCACCTCGATTGGGTGAACAACGTGGGCTACGCCTACGGCAACTTCCACTACAACCCCGCCCATATGATCGCGATCACGTTCTTCTTCACGACGTGTCTTGCCCTTGCCCTGCATGGCTCTCTGGTTCTCTCCGCCGTGAACCCGCCGAAGGGACAGGAAATCAAGTCACCCGACCATGAAGACACCTATTTCCGCGATCTGATCGGCTATTCGATCGGGCCACTGGGTATTCACCGGCTGGGACTGTTTCTGGCGCTGAACGCCGGTTTCTGGAGCGCGGTCTGCATCGTCATCTCCGGCACGGTCTGGTTCGAGGAATGGATCGTCTGGTGGGACTGGTATTACGAGCTGCCCTGGTGGGTTGACCTTTAAGGAGGGTATGAACAATGGCTGAATATCAAAACATCTTCACCCAGGTTCAGGTGCAAGGCCCCCCAGAAATGGGACTGGGCGCACCTGACGGGGCTGCCATCGCCCGCGGCGACAAGGCAGGGTTCTCGAAGCTTCTTGGATGGTTCGGGAACGCCCAGCTGGGGCCGATCTACCTTGGGTCTTTCGGGATGATCTCACTGGCGACGGGCCTGATATGGTTCGTCATGGTGGGATTGTCCTTCTGGGCGCAGGCCGACTACAACCCCGCGATCTTCATGCGGGATCTGTTCTGGCTTTCGCTTGATCCACCATCACCGGGTTATGGGCTGGGAATGCCTCCGATGGATGACGGCGGTTACTTCATGATCGCTTCGTTCTTCCTGCTGATCTCGGTTCTGACATGGTGGGTGCGGACCTACCTGCGTGCCGAGGCACTGGGCATGGGCAAGCATGTGGCATGGGCGTTCGCCTCGGCCATCTGGCTGTTCCTCGTGCTGGGCCTCTTCCGTCCGATCCTGATCGGTGACTGGTCCGAGATGGTGCCTTACGGCGTCTTTAGCCACCTCGACTGGACCAACCTGTTCTCGATCCGCTACGGCAACCTGTTCTACAATCCGTTCCATGCGCTGAGCATCGTGTTCCTTTACGGGTCCGCACTTCTCTTCGCCATGCACGGTGCGACGATCCTCGCCGTGAGCCGCTTCGGTGGCGAGCGCGAGATCGAACAGATCGTCGATCGCGGCACCGCGACAGAGCGTGCAGCCCTGTTCTGGCGCTGGACCATGGGCTTCAACGCCACGATGGAAGGTATCCACCGCTGGGCCTGGTGGTTCGCGGTTCTGACAACGCTGACCGGCGGCATCGGAATCCTGCTGACAGGCACGGTTGTCGACAACTGGTTCGTCTGGGCGCAAGAGCGCGGCTACGCACCGCTTAACTGAGGAGAATGACAATGAGTGACCAAGAGAACATCCTCGGGACGGACGGCAAGACAAGGCTCTTTGCCGACATCACCTACCTGATGCTCAAGGGTGCAGGCTATGCCGCCGCTTTCGTTCTGGCGCTTTGGTTCATCATCGCAGCCATGGCGTTCATCGGACGGCTGTTGCCTGAAGAAAGCCGTGACACACCTGATCCGATCAACAGATCGTCGTTGATGATGCAGGTGCAGGACGAGACCGTCACGGTCTAGAAGATTGGCGCAGGCGGGCGCGACGCGCCGTCTGCGTCTCTGCCATCGGGCTACCTTCCCTGGCTGGCCCGGTATGGGGCGAAAGTCCCAGTTCCCTTCCTGTTGGCTACAGGAGACTAGCGTCGCAATCGGGGTTTCCCGTTTGCGGCGCTTTTTCATTCAAAGAAAAGGCCACCGTCATGACCGATCTTCCGCATACCCCGCTTCTCGATACGATTGCCGGCCCTGCCGATTTACGGCGTCTGGATGATACGCGGCTTGGGGCGCTGGCCAACGAGGTCCGTGCCGAAGTGATATCCGCGGTGTCGCAGACGGGCGGCCATCTGGGATCGTCGCTTGGTGTGGTCGAGTTGACGGTCGCCATCCACGCGGTTTTCGACACACCGCGTGACAAGCTGATTTTCGACGTGGGCCACCAGTGCTATCCCCACAAGGTGCTGACCGGCCGGCGCGACCGTATGCGTACCCTGCGTCAGGAAGGCGGACTGTCCGGCTTTACCAAGCGCAGCGAGAGCACGTATGATCCCTTCGGCGCGGCCCATTCCTCGACATCGATTTCGGCCGCCCTCGGGTTTACCGTGGGGCGCGACATGGGCATGCCGACGGGTGATGCCGTCGCCGTCATCGGTGACGGGTCGATCAGTGCGGGCATGGCGTATGAGGCGCTGAACAATGCAGGCGCCGAAGGCCGGCGGCTCTTTGTGATCCTCAACGACAACGAGATGTCGATCGCCCCGCCGGTCGGGGCCATGTCGAAATATCTTTCGGGGCTCTATGCCTCGCCGATGGGCGAGTTGCACAAGATGGCAGAAGGGTTCGAGGCCGCCTTGCCCGGCCCCCTGCGCGAGCATGCCCGGCGCGCGCGCAGTCTTGTGACCGGCATGCAGACCGGTGGCGCGGGGACGCTTTTCGAGGAGCTGGGCTTCTCGTATGTCGGTCCCATCGACGGCCATGACATGACCCAGCTTCTGCCGGTCCTGCGCGCCGCGCGGACGCGGGCGACAGGGCCGGTGCTGATCCATGTCTGCACCACCAAGGGCAAGGGATACGCACCTGCCGAGGGCAGCGCCGATCGTGGGCATGGCGTATCCAAGTTCGACGTCGCCAGCGGTGCGCAGGCCAAGGCGCGGCCCAATGCGCCGAGTTACACCAAGGTATTCGGATCTGCGCTGACGCATGAGGCCCAGCTGGACCCCAGTATCGTCGCGGTGACAGCAGCGATGCCGTCAGGGACGGGCGTCGATATCATGGGCGCCCGGTTCAAGGATCGTGTGTTCGATGTGGGCATCGCCGAGCAACATGGCGTGACCTTCAGTGCGGGCATGGCGGCGAGCGGGCTGAAGCCGTTTTGTGCAATATATTCAACGTTCTTGCAGCGCGGCTACGATCAGGTGGTGCATGATGTGGCCCTGCAGAACCTGCCTGTGCGTTTTGCCATCGACCGTGCCGGTCTGGTGGGTGCGGACGGGCCGACACATGCAGGGGCCTTCGATATCGGCTACATGTCTGCCCTGCCGAACATGACCGTCATGGCAGCTGCGGACGAGCTGGAACTGATGCATATGGTCCGCACCGCCGCGGCCTTCGACGACGGTCCCATCGCCTTCCGCTATCCGCGGGGCGAGGGTGTCGGGCTGGAGCTTCCGGAGCGCGGCGAGGTGCTTGAAATCGGCAAGGGACGCATTGTGCTGGAGGGTGGCGACATCGCCATCCTGTCGTTCGGCGCCCATCTGGCCGAATGCCGCAAGGCGGCGGAAAAGCTGGCATTGCAAGGGGTTACGACCACCATCGCCGATGCGCGCTTTGCCAAGCCGCTGGACCATGCGCTGATCCGCCAGCTTGTGCGCAACCACAAGGCGTTGATCACCGTCGAACAGGGCGCACAGGGCGGTTTCGGGGCGATGGTGCTGCATTACCTGGCCAACGACGGCTTGCTGGACGGGCGCTGCGCCGTGCGCACGATGACCCTTCCGGACCGCTATATCGATCAGGCGGCACCCGATGCGATGTATGCCGATGCCGGGCTGACGGCGGTCGATATCGCCGCCACGGCGATGCAGGCGGCAGGGATCGCATTCAAGCCGAGCGGGGCCGCGGCAACGGCCTGATCCGCGACAAGACGCGAATCACCGGTTAATCCCCTGTTTTACAGGCTGAACGTCTGTCGGCATGGCGTCGGCAAAACGTCGGCATTGTGTATGGCAAACGGGCGGCGTTCGCGGCGTAAAGACACCGCGCGCCGGTCAGGGCAACGCATCCGTGCGGAACAGCCAGACCTTCAGCCCGCCATGAGGGATCGGCGGCCCCTTGGGCTTGAAAGGCAGACCGGTGGCCTTCGCGAGGGCAGGGTCGCTTGTCACAAGTCCGACCCGCCAGCCCGGGAACCTGTCGGCCAGCATCCGGCCCAGACCTGCATAGACCCCGAGCAGCATCTTCTGGTTGCCGATCCGTGCGCCGTAAGGCGGATTGCAGATGACGAGCCCCGCCGGACCTTGGGGGGGGCGCAGGTCGGCGGCGTTGCCCGCGGTGAATGCGATCGCATCCGCCACACCTGCGCGTTCGGCATTGGCGGTTGCCATGCGGATCGCACCTTCGTCGCGGTCGTTGCCGAAAAAGCGCTGCTGCGGCAGCCCCGTGTCCACCGTCGCGCGAAGCCTGTTCCACCCTGCGGCGTCGAAAGTCGCCAGATGCATGAAGGCAAAGTCGCGGGACCGGCCGGGCAGCAGACCCATCGCGATCTCGGCGGCTTCGATGACGAAGGTGCCCGAGCCGCACATCGGATCGACAACGGGTTCGCGCCCGTCATAGCCACATCCGCGCAGCATCAGCGCCGCGAGTGTTTCGCGCATGGGGGCCTTGCCCACCGCCTCCTTGTGGCCGCGCTTGTGCAGGCTTTCACCGGAGCTGTCGACACTGATGGTCACGCGGTTGTCGTCGATACGCACCTTGATGGCGACCGGTGCATCGGGGCTGACCGTCATGCCGTGATCTTCGGTCAGGGCTTTCTCGATCCTCTGGGTTGCGGCGCCGGCATGATAGATTTTCGATTTCCGCGACGTGGCGACCTCGACCCGGACGGGCACGTCCGTCCGCAGGACGTCGCCCCATGCGAACTTGCGCGCCCGTTTGTCGAGCTGGGCAAGATGGAAGGCCATGAAGCTGCCGATGCGCACCAGAACCCGCGTGGCCCCGCGCAAGGTCAGGTTGGCGCGCCAGACGTCCGCCCATGTGCCCGAAAAGCTGACGCCCCCCGTCTCGGCCCGCGCACCGGTGAAACCGGCGGCCAGAGCCTCGTCCAGCAGCGGACGCTCGAGCCCCGGCGTGGCGACGAGGAAAATATCGACGGTTTCTGTCATCGCAGCCGCTTACAGCGGATCGTCCCCCGGGGCAACGCGGGCGCTTTCGGGTTTGGGCGCCGGCTTGGCCATGCCCTCGAGCACCTTGAGGGGTTTGCGCACCGCCTCGGTCAGTCCCGGGCGGGTGGGGTTGGCATGTTTGCTGACCTCGATGATCAGCACCCCGCCGGCGGCGATCACCGGTATGTAGTGGCCGACGCGTTCGAGAAAGCCTGCCGACTTGCGCCATAGCTTGCGCGATGACGGCAACTGGAAGAGCGTCGACATCGTGCGTTCGGGCACGAACTGGTGGCGACGGAGCTGGGCTTCGAGTTGGCTGAGCGAATAGGGCCGCCCGTAGCCGAAGGGTGTCTTGTCGGAGCGCGACCAGAGCCCGGCGCGGTTCGGCACGACGATGACTGCCCGTCCGCCGGGGCCGAGCACGCGCCACGCCTCGTCCAGCAGGAGCGAGGGCTGTTCGGTCGTTTCCAGCCCGTGCAGCATCACCAGCCGGTCGACGTGGCCCGTCTCGAGAGGCCACATCGTGTCTTCGCAAAGCACGCTGACGTTCTTGCCGTCGGGCGGCCAGGGCATGACCCCCTGCGGGCCGGGCATCAGGCCGACGACGCGCCGCGCGTCTTTCAGGAAGGGGCGCAGAAGCGGCACGGCAAAGCCGTAGCCCGCGACCACGTGCCCCTTGCAGTTGGGCCACATGGCGGTCAGTTCGTCGCGGATCACCTTCTGGGCGGCCCGTCCCAGCGCGCTGCGATAGTAGAAATCGCGCAAATCCAGCACATCGAGATGCATTGCGGTTTACTGGCCCTTCGGCAAAGCTACGTTATCAGCATAACAAGGAAAGACCGCTTTGCCATGACAAAGACCGCGCGCCCGGAACTGGTGACCATACCGTGTCTGCAAGACAATTACGCGTTTCTCGTCCATGATCCAGACACTGGTGATACCGCGCTTGTCGATGCCCCCGAAGCCGCGCCGATCCAGGCGGAGCTCGATGCCCGCGGCTGGCGTCTGACGGATATCCTGATCACCCATCATCACGGCGATCATGTCGACGGCGTGGCCGCGCTGCGCGGTGATGCACGGGTGATCGGGGCCGCCGCTGATCTGGAACGCCTGCCCCCGCTGGATCTTGCGGTCGACGAAGGCGATGCGATCACCGTCGCGGGTCAGGCGGTCCATGTGCTCGACGTGCCGGGGCATACCGAAGGCCATATCGCCTTTCACATGCCGCAGGCGGGCTACGTCTTTACCGCCGACAGCCTGATGGCGCTGGGATGCGGACGGCTGTTCGAGGGCACCGCATGGATGATGTGGGACAGCCTGCAGAAATTGCGTGCCCTGCCGGACCACACGCTGGTCTGTTCGGGTCACGAATACACATCTGCCAATGCAAGGTTCGCGCTGTCTATTGACCCGGAGAACCCCGATCTTATCTTAAGGGTAAAGGAGATCGAGGCCGCGCGTGCAGCCGGGCAACCCACGGTCCCCTCAACACTTGCCGAAGAAAAGCGCACAAACCCCTTTCTGCGTGCCGATCTTCCCCAACTCAAAGCGGCCCTGGGCATGGATGACGCCCTTGCTGTCGATGTCTTCGCAGAAGTGCGTGCCCGCAAAGACCGCTTTTGAACCGCTGAAAGCCCACGGTTGCCATAAATGGGCTGAAATCCGAGGCATCACGCGAATTGTGACGCCGGATACGAAAAAAGTCCTTGAAGGTTGGGCCAGAAAACCAAACCTTAAGGATACAAGGCCACGGTAGGCGTGTGCGACATGCTTGCCCCCGATATGAAGGAGCACACCAGGTGCCATCATTTTCGACCACACTCGAGCAATCCATTCACGGCGCGTTGGCCCTCGCGAACGCCCGCCAGCATGAGCTTGCGACGCTGGAACATCTGTTGCTCGCCCTGATCGACGAACCGGATGCGGCGCGTGTCATGCGCGCCTGTTCGGTGAACCTCGATGATCTGCGCAAGGATCTGGAAGATTTCATCGACGATGACCTGTCGACGCTGGTCACCGATGTGGAAGGATCCGAGGCCGTGCCGACGGCCGCGTTCCAGCGCGTCATCCAGCGGGCCGCGATCCATGTGCAGTCTTCGGGCCGCAGCGAAGTGACGGGTGCGAACGTGCTGGTGGCCATTTTCGCCGAGCGCGAGAGCAACGCAGCCTACTTTCTGCAGGAACAGGACATGACCCGCTATGATGCGGTGAACTTCATCGCGCATGGCGTGGCCAAGGATCCCGCCTATGGCGAAAGCCGCCCCGTGACGGGGTCGACCGAGGAGAGCGAGACGATCAACGCCAGCGAGGGCGACGAGAAGGAAAGCGCGCTTGCCAAGTATTGCGTCGATCTCAACGCCAAGTCCAAGAAGGGCGACGTCGATCCGCTGATCGGTCGCAGCCATGAGGTCGAACGCTGCATCCAGGTGCTTTGCCGCCGCCGCAAGAACAACCCGCTTCTGGTAGGCGACCCCGGTGTGGGCAAGACCGCCATCGCCGAAGGTCTGGCCTTCAAGATCGTGAACGGCGAAACGCCCGCGGTGCTGTCGAAGGCGACGATCTATTCGCTGGACATGGGGGCGCTGCTGGCCGGCACCCGCTATCGCGGTGACTTCGAGGAACGGCTGAAGGCCGTCATGTCCGAGATGGAGAACCACCCCGATGCGGTGCTTTTCATCGACGAGATCCATACCGTCATCGGCGCTGGCGCGACATCGGGCGGGGCCATGGATGCCTCGAACCTGCTCAAGCCCGCGCTGCAGGGTGGCAAGCTGCGTTGCATGGGGTCGACCACCTACAAGGAGTTCCGCCAGCATTTCGAAAAGGACCGCGCGCTCAGCCGCCGGTTCCAGAAGATCGATGTGACCGAACCTTCGGTGACGGATGCGATCAAGATCCTGCAAGGCCTCAAGCCCTATTTCGAAGAGCATCACAGCATCAAGTACACGGCCGACGCGATCAAGACAGCGGTAGAGCTGTCGGCACGCTATATCAACGACCGTAAGCTGCCCGACAAGGCGATCGACGTGATCGACGAGGCCGGTGCGGCGCAGCATCTGGTGGCTGAATCCAAGCGGCGCAAGACGATCGGCGCCAAGGAAATCGAGAACGTGGTCGCGAAAATCGCCCGTATCCCGCCAAAGAACGTCAGCAAGGACGATGCCGAGGTCCTCAAGGATCTCGAGCAGACGCTCAAGCGGGTCGTCTTCGGTCAGGATACCGCGATCGAGGCACTGTCGTCGGCGATCAAACTGGCCCGTGCGGGACTGCGCGAACCTGAAAAGCCGATCGGCAATTACCTGTTCGCCGGACCGACCGGTGTCGGCAAGACCGAGGTTGCCAACCAGCTTGCAGACTCGCTGGGCGTGGAACTGATGCGGTTCGACATGTCCGAGTACATGGAAAAGCACGCGGTCAGCCGTCTGATCGGTGCGCCTCCGGGGTATGTCGGCTTCGATCAGGGCGGGATGCTGACGGATGGCGTGGACCAGAATCCGCACTGCGTGCTGCTTCTCGACGAGATCGAGAAGGCGCATCCGGATGTCTACAACATCCTGTTGCAGGTGATGGATCACGGCAAGCTGACCGACCATAACGGCCGGACGACGGATTTCCGCAACGTGATCCTGATCATGACCTCGAACGCAGGTGCGACGGAGTTGCAGAAGAACGCGCTGGGCTTCGGCCGCGACAGCCGCGAGGGTGAGGATACCGCCGCGATCGAGCGGACCTTCACGCCGGAATTCCGGAACCGTCTGGATGCGGTCATCAGCTTCCGTGCGCTGCCGAAAGAGGTGATCCTGCAGGTGGTCGAAAAGTTCGTGCTTCAGCTTGAAGCACAGTTGATCGACCGGAATGTGCACATCGAACTGACCCCCGCCGCCGCCGAATGGCTCGCGGAGAGAGGCTATGACGAAAAAATGGGTGCCCGTCCGCTGGGCCGCGTTATCCAGGAAAACATCAAGAAGCCGCTTGCCGAGGAACTGTTGTTCGGCAAGCTGGTCAAAGGTGGGATCGTCAAGGTCGGCGTCAAGAAAGGCGAGTTGGAGTTGCGGTTCGAAGAGCCGGGACCGGGCCGCATTTCGGGCGGTGGCAACAAGCCACCCCTGCTGACGGCCGAGTGATGTCAGCGCCCAAGGCTGCAATGCCTGAGGTCTGACGCGGCCGAAATACCAGAAAACAACGCAAAGTGCGGCCAATCCGGCCGCACTTTTTCTTTCCAGCATGCAGTCATTCGTGCAAGCCTGCCCACGGGATGGGCAAGCGGAGGCTCTGGCGATGGATAGAAGGTATTTCATGGCGGCAGGCGGCTGTGCCCTGACGACCGCATGTATGGAAGGGGCAGCCGGGGCTGGTGGCCGTCCGGTTTCGACCAACAACGTGCGCGTGCTCGACCAGCGCGAGGTCGGGCCGGACCGTTCCTATGGCTATCGGCGTATCGCCGATCCGACGGGGACTGCACCGACGGCTTCGGTCGAACGGTTCGAGTTGCGTGGCGGCGATTGCCATCGCGGTGATTGCATCGCACGCGAACTGAATGGCCGCATGGTCACGCGCGGTCGCGTTGAACAGATGTACGGTCTCGACGTCGGCGAAGGCGATGACTTTGTCTACAGCTATTCGGTTTACTTTCCGTCTGACCGATATCAATGGGCGACAGGTGTCGGCGCGACCTATGGCCAGGTTCTGTTCCGGCCGGTCCGCAGAAGTGACGAGGAAAGCCGCCCCATCTGGTCACTTGATACGGATCGATCCACGGACAGGCGACGTTTCTATACGGCGATGGTAGAGGCCGAGGATAGCGAAGGGGCGACGGACACAAAGCGATCCCGCCAAGCAACGCAGGGCGGTTTCGCCTCGGCGGCGATGCCGATGGACAGATGGATCAACTTCACTGTTTACACGCGACTGTCGTCTGACCCCTCGCGCGGCTTCATCCGGGCCACGCGGAACGGCACGCCGGCCGGTCAGCTGACAGGCCGTACGATGACACCCGGTGGCGGTGTCGAGATCCGCTATGGCATCTACATGACCGGCACCAACCAGCATGCGGGCGGCGCAGGCAACATTCCGACGCAGGTGGTCTATTACGCGGGCGTATCGTTCCAGCGCACCAGCTTTGCATGATGCAGGGCGATTGACCTGACAGCTTGAAACTGGTCCAAGGCGGTTCAGCCGACTTTCACGTCAAGGACCATGCAATGGCTTCTCTTTCCCGTATCGTACTGTCCAGTGACCACGCCGCCATCGACCTGCGGAAGGCCATCGCCGCCCATATCGCCGACCAAGGCTACGAGGTGGTCGATATCGGCCCGACGACCCCGCAAAGCACCGATTATCCCGCGCATGGAGAGGCCGCGGCGAAAGCCGTCGCGTCGGGCGATTGTGCGCTGGGGATCGTGTTGTGCGGAACGGGGCAGGGCATCATGATGGCGGCCAACAAGGTCAAAGGCATCCGCTGCGGCGTATGCGCTGATCCGTTTTCGGCGCGCATGATCCGTGAGCATAACGATGCGAACATGCTGGCGCTCGGCGCGCGGGTCGTTGGTGACATGCTGGCGCGCGAGATCGTCGATGCCTTCCTCGGCGCGACCTTCGAGGGGGGACGTCATGCGACCCGCGTGGATATGATCAAGGCGATCGAAGGCTAGCGTTCGGTCAGTTTCAGTTCGATCCGGCGGTTCTGGGCCCGGGCTTGGGGTGTGTCCAGCGGGTTGATCGGCTGGTGTTCGCCAAACCCGTTCGCGGCAAGGCGGCGGGGATCGAAACCGAGCTCTTCCGACATGTAACGCACGACCGACAGGGCCCGCGCCTGGCTGAGCTCCCAGTTGTCGGCAAAGCGGCTGTTGCTGCCCACGGGCACGTTGTCGGTATGGCCGTCGACACGGATCAGCCAATCGATCCCGTCGGGGATCCGCGTGGAGATATCGAAAAGCAGGTCCGAGATATTGGCGATTTCCGCCTCGCCTGCGGGGGAAAGCGTCGCGCTGCCGGGCGCGAAGAGAACTTCGGAATTGAAGATGAAGCGGTCACCCTCGATCCGCACCCGCTCTTGTCCTTCGAGGATCTGCCGCAATTCCCCGAAG
>JGI12109J20283_10184673_pt1 | contig 30788 bp, 22 predicted proteins | sample ElkSlonscriptome_12_FD_20283 | JGI IMG/M metagenome (IMG submission 20283)
CGCGCAGCCATTGCACCAAGCTTCCTGCCACGAACACAGAACCTTCGATCGCATAGGTCCGCTCGCCAGCGATTTGCGTCAACACTGTGCCGAGCAGGCGGTGTTTTGACTTCGGCGGGACCTTCCCCTGATTGGTGAGCACAAATGCGCCGGTCCCGTATGTCGCCTTGGTTTCGCCCGCATCGAGGCATGCCTGACCGATGGTTGCCGCCTGCTGATCGCCTGCAAGGCCGGTGATCGGGATCGCCGTGCCAAAATGCGTTGCATCGGTTTTGGCGAGTTCGCCCGACATATCAGTTACTTGCGCAAGGGCAGTGATAGGCACATCGAAGAGTGCGCACAGCTCTTCGCTGAATTGCGCATCCTTCAGCCCCATCAAGAGCGTGCGGCTGGCATTGCTTGCATCGGAGATGTGTTTTGCTCCGCCCGTCAGTTTATAGACCAGCCAGCTTTCCACCGTGCCAAATGCTAGCGTGCCCGCCTCGCCAGCCGCTTTCACCTGTGGGACATTGTCGAGCATCCAGCGCATTTTTGTGCCCGAAAAATAGGGATCGAGCAGCAGACCGGTTTGGGCCTGAACTCGGGGCTCGTGTCCCGCGTTGCGCATTTCGCTGCACAAGGGCTCACTACGCCGGTCCTGCCACACGATAGCGCGGGTTAGCGGCTCGCCCGTCTCCTTGTCCCACGCAACCACGGTTTCGCGCTGGTTGGTGATGCCAATCCCTGCGATCATCGCTGCACCGCCAGCTTTGGGGATTATCTCCAGCGCACATTTCAGGGTCTTTTGCCAGATTTCATTCGCATCGTGCTCAACCCAGCCGGCTTGCGGATAGTACTGGATGATTTCTTCCTGTGCACTGGCGACGAATACGCCATCACTGGCAAAAAGCATCGCTCTGGTGGACGTGGTGCCTTCGTCGAGCACGAGAATGTAATCGGACATGTGCGAATCCCTCACCTTTGGCGAGTATTCGTAATGAGGACAGCGAGGGCTGCAAGACCGACACCTCTCGACTTCCCCCGCACCTCTCCCATATGGAGTGGATATGGTAGCACTTCCTCCCGAACCGTGGCCGACAGGCAAAACGCAAGCACTTGATCCGCTGATTGCGCGCGTCTTGGCCCCAAACCCATCGCCCTACACATTCACCGGCACTCAGACCTACATCATTGGCCATGCGGACGGACCCGATTGCGCGGTGATCGATCCCGGCCCCGATGACCCCGCGCATATAGATGCGATTGTGGCCGGGGTGGGCGGGCGACGCGTGCTCGCCATCATGTGCACCCACACACACCGCGATCATTCCCCAGCAGCCGCCCCGCTTGCCGCGCGCACGGGGGCTCCGATTGTCGGGTGTGCACCGCTGGTGCTCAAAAGCGATCAGCCGCGTGCTGATGAATCGTTCGATGAAACATACGCACCTACGCGGGTGCTTGAAGATGGCGAAGCGATGCAAGGCACCGGCTGGACGCTAACCGCGGTCGCAACGCCGGGCCATACCTCGAACCATCTGTGCTTCGCGCTTGAGGAAGCTGGCGCGCTGTTCACGGGCGATCACGTCATGGGCTGGTCCACCAGCGTCGTCATCCCGCCCGATGGAGACATGGGCGATTACATGGCAAGCCTAGAGAAATTGCTGGAGCGCGATGACAGGGTCTATCATTCGGCCCACGGCGAAGCGATTACCAAGCCCAAGCAATTGGTGCGCGGTATGATGGGCCATCGTCGCCAACGCGAAAGCCAGATCTTGCGCTTGATGCGAGAGGCGCCCAGGAGCGTGTCCGAATTCATCCCGCATATGTATAAAGGTCTGGATGGCAGGCTGATCCCCGCTGCAGAGTTGAGCGTAACCGCCCACCTGCTTGACCTTGAACGCCGTGGCATGGCGCACGAGGAAAGCGGCGTATGGCGGACGAAGTAAATCCCGCAAGCGGAAGGCTTCCTGAGGGCGCAGATGCTGTGCCAAAATCCGAACGACCCGAAAATCTGACCCGCGTGGAACCCGGCTTTGCCGATGTCTCGAGCGAAAATCCTTTCCCGCCACCCATAAGGCCTTCGACATCATCCCTCATCATGCGCGGAATGATCGTGGCGCTGATTGCCCTTTCGCTGTTCCTCACATGGCGCGCCTATTTTTACACCGAGGAAGGCGATCCGGTGGCAAGCGCAATGCTGGCTTTTGAAGATCAGAACGCCCTTGTTGTCTTCGCAAGCCGGTTCGAAGTCGCCGCCGAAAGCGAATACGAACAAACCATCGCCACGGTGCCGGTGCGCCGTGTGCGCCAGGCGATGATCGTTCCGGCAACCGTAGAGTATCGGCTTGATCTGTCTTCTATGGACGCGGATGACTTTGCGTGGGACACGGGCGCGCAGAGGCTGTCAGTCACGCTCCCGCAACTGCAAATCTCACAGCCTAATATCGATGAAGCCAACGCAAGGTTGTTTACCGAAGGGCTGCTTAATACCGGCGGGTCGCAACAAATGCTCTCGACTACCAATTCGCGCATTGCCGCCGAAAAGGCGCGCGCGTTTGCGAAGAATGAACAGATGCTCGCCCTTGCGCGCGACTCGGCCAAAAACGCGGTGCGCCAGAACCTTGCCGTACCGCTTCAGGTGGCGGGTTTTAAAGAAGCGCGCATCGAGGTTTCTTTCGATGCGGGCGAGGCGCCCTGAGCGATTTCGAAATCGCTCGAAATCATCGCAACATATCCTATATTAAGCGCAAGAAAGTTAGCCAACCGATTAGTGGAGCGCGGGTATACTCATGAGTTTTGAAAACACACCGCCAAGCGGGCAAGACCTGCTCGATGAAATCGAACGCCTGCGCAAAGAGCGTAATGCGGTAATCCTCGCGCATTATTACCAGACGCCCGATATTCAGGACATTGCAGATTTTGTGGGTGACAGCCTCGAGCTTTCACGCAAGGCTGCTGATACCGATGCCGATGTGATCGCGTTTTGCGGAGTGAAGTTCATGGCGGATACCGCCAAGATCCTGTCGCCCGAAAAAACCGTGATCCTGCCTGATATGGATGCTGGGTGCAGTCTTGAAGACAGCTGCCCTCCGGAAAAATTCAAGGCCTTCCGCGAAGCTCACCCCGATCACATCGCGCTGACTTACATCAATTGTTCTACCGAAGTGAAGGCGCTGTCAGACATCATTGTCACCAGTTCGAGCGCGGAGACAATCCTTGAGCAGATTCCGGCCGAGCAGAAGATCATTTTCGGGCCAGACCGGCATCTTGGCGGCTGGCTCAGCCGCAATTTCAATCGCGAGATGCTGCTTTGGCCAGGCGTATGCATCGTGCATGAGGCGTTTAGCGAAACCGAGCTTTTGAAGCTGAAAGAACAGCACCCCGATGCTCCCGTCGCCGCGCACCCCGAGTGCCCTCCAGCAATCATCGATCACGCTGACCATGTCGGCTCGACAAGCTCGATCCTCACTTTCGCGAAGGAATTTCCGGGCGATACGCTGATCGTGGCCACCGAACCGCACATCATGCACCAGATGGAAAAGGCGCTGCCCGAAAAGACTTTCATCGGTGCGCCGGGTGCTGACGGCAACTGCAACTGCAATATCTGCCCCTATATGGCGCTCAACACAATGGAAAAACTCTACATCGCCCTTCGCGATCTTGAGCCTCGCATCGAGATCGAGGAAGGCTTGCGCCTCAAAGCGAAAGCCAGCCTTGATCGCATGCTGGAGATGGCAGCCGGGACGGTGGGCAAAGGTGACATCGGCAAGGTCGAAATCGAGGAAGTTCCCAAAAGCGAAGTGCCAAGCGGGGATTGATACTCACCTGTTTCCGGCGCTGATGCGTTAAAACTCCCATGACCGCAGAAATTCGCTTTTTCTTGTCGCGACTGCTCGCCAATTACTGGTTCTTTCCGGCGGTATTTGCGATTGCGGCTGCGTTTCTCGCCGTGGGAACTGTCTATCTGGACCGCTCGGGTTTTTCCGAACCGCTCACTGGTTTTGACTGGCTGGTGCCTGTTGGCCCGACCGGCGCATCTGACATTCTTACGGTGATTGCCAGCAGCATGATCGCCGTTGCTTCGACGGTCTTCTCGATCACCATCGTCGCCGTTAGCTACGCAAGCAGCACGTATGGCCCGCGCCTGCTGACCAACTTTCTCGATGATCGCGGCAATCAAGTCAGCCTCGCGGCCTTTATCGGCACATTTGTTTACGCACTGGTTGTGCTGCGCTCTGTCAGGGCGGAAAATGAGGTGTCATCTGCAGAGAGCCTTGGTGCAGCCGGAACACCGCTGCCCGGTTTTGCTCCGCAAATGTCATTGCTTGTGGCTTACATTCTGCTGATTTTTTGCGTCGGCGTGCTGGTGTTCTTCCTCAACCACGTGCCTTCATCGATTCGGATCAACAAGGTGCTCGAACAGATCGGCCGGCGCCTGCTTGCCCTGATCGCTGAGACCTATCCGGAAGAAAATGAATTTGCCGATGATGCGCGCGAACCACAGGGCGGTGTTCCGGTCCCGTCACGCGGCGCAGGCTATGTTCAGATGATCGATTTCGAGCTTCTGTGCAAGCAAGCGCGGTCATGCGGGGGGACCATCTCGCTGTGCGTGCGAACCGGGGATTTTGTGCACCGCGATCTGCCGCTGATGCAGGTGTCCGGCTGCGATCCGTCAGACATTGAACAATCCGTCCACGAAGCCTTTACCCTTGGTTCTGACCGAACGCCCAATCAAGACCCGCAATTCCTGATCGACGAATTGGTCGAAATTGGCCTGCGCGCGCTATCTCCTGGTATCAATGATCCTTTCACAGCGATCACCGCGCTGCACTGGATGGGCGCATCGATATCCGAAATCGGGCGACGCGACCTGCGCAAGCATGTGGGTGGTGAGGAGTTGGACGAGGACGTTGTCATACCGCTCGTCGACAACTTTTCACACTATGCCGAACGCTCATTTGGCTCGATCAGGAGCGGCGTCTCCACCAGCCCGACTGCTGCGCGTATCATGCTTGATGTGCTTGAAAATGCCTGCGTCTCGATCTCGCATCGCCCGCGCATCGAGACCTTGCGCGATCAGGCGCGCAAATTGGCAGAGCAGGCGCGACTTAGCCTGAGCGGGCCGGATCTGGAGCTGATCGAGGATCGCTTTCGCGAGTTCGAAACGAGCACTTCAGCCTAGCCGCGTTTTGCCGCGATACCCGGCCTCAAATTGCGCTGGCTGGCTTTGGCGACCACTAGCGCGCCTCCCAGAAGCAGCATGCCAACGATATCGAGCGGCATCAAAGTTTCGTCGAAAACGCTCCAGCCGATCGCCGCTGCAATCGCAGGCTGTGTGAGCAGCGCAAGGCCGATCACAAGCGGCGGAAAATGAGGCAGCGAATAAACCATCAGGCCTTGCCCGATCACCTGACTGGTCAACACCAGCGCGATGATCGGCGTCCATTCCTGAGGCCACACCGGTTCGCCCAGCGCCACGGCAATCAAAAGCAGTACGGGACTAGCAAACACGCTCACCCAGACAAGGAGGCTCCATGAGCCGAAGCGCGCGCGCTCGTTTCTCAAGCTTAGCAAGTAGACTGCATAGCAAAGGCCTGCGAAAATGCAGAAGAGATCGCCCGTAAAGGTCTCGGCAGAAATCTCGAGGCTGCGTCCCATCAGCATCGCTGCACCTGCAAGAGCGCATATGATTGCAAGCCATTCAAGCCTTCTTGGCAGCACCCAGGCGGCAACGAATCCCCACAGCATGAGGATGATCGATCCGCCATTGGCGAACAGGGTTGCGTTGCCCAGCCGCGTGCGTTCGATCCCCAGGTGCCAGCTGCCAAGGTCGCCTGCGAAAGCGAGCGCGCCAAGAGCAACGATCAACGCCGTGCGCAAGGGCAGAACAGCCAGCCGCTCGCCATTTGCACGGGCCAACACAATCAGAAACGGCAGCGCAAGGAACATGCGCCAGAACGCAGCGCTTACCGGGCCGGTGTCGGTCATGCGGACGAGCGGCGCGCCCAATGCAAGCGCGAAATTGGCAAGCATCAGCACAGCGAGCAGCAGCCAATTCCGGCCTCGCAAAGGCCGGATGGCTAATTTTGCTTTGCGCTGCCCCTCGTTTTCCATCCTTGCGCCCTAGCCATAGCGGGGCCAAGTGGGTAGCGGTTTGCAATCGAGACGAGAGGATTACCGCCACATGCATCACGAAGCTTTGTTCCAGCCGCTGACTATGGGCGCGATTGAAGCGAAGAATCGCATCTTCATGGCCCCGCTTACCCGCGGGCGCGCCGCAGATCCCATGTTCATGCCCAATGCGCTGATGGGCCAGTATTACCGCCAGCGAGCAGGCGCAGGCATGATCCTGACCGAGGCAACCGGCATCAGCCGCGAGGGACTGGGTTGGCCCAGCGCGCCGGGCATCTGGTCTGACGAGCAGGCAGAGGCGTGGAAACCGATTGTTGATGGCGTGCAAGAAGAAGGCGGACTGATAGCCATGCAGCTTTGGCACATGGGACGTCTTGTCCATTCAAGCTTTCTTGATGGGAACCCGCCCTTTTCCGCCAGCGCAACGCAGGCTCCGGGCCAGGCGCACACGCCCACAGGCCGCCACGACCATGATGTCGCGCGCGCCATGAGCAAAGACGATATCGAGCGCACAATTGCCGATTACGCCCGCGCTGCTGAAAACGCCAAAAAGGCAGGTTTTGACGGCGTGCAACTGCATGGCGCAAACGGCTACCTGGTTGACCAGTTTCTGCGCGAGACGACCAATTTGCGCGAAGACGAATATGGTGGATCGCCCGAAAACCGCACTCGCTTCATGCGCGAAGTGCTTGAAGTGCTGGTGGATGTCTGGGGCAAGGATCGCGTGGGTATTCGTCTGTCGCCCAATGGCGAAACGCAAGGCACCGATGATAGCGATCCGGCAGGTATTTTCGGCGAAGCGGCAAGGGTGGTCGAGGAGATGGGCCTTGCCTTCCTTGAACTGCGAGAGCCCGGCCCGGATGGCACGTTCGGCCAAACCGATGTGCCCAAGCAGAGCCCGCTTATCCGCACGATCTATTCCGGTGCCCTGATCCTCAATTCCGACTACACCCCTGCCGAGGCGGAGGCGGATGTGACCAGCGGGAAATGCGATGCGGTGAGCTTTGGCCGCCCCTACATCTCGAACCCGGACTTGGAACAACGCATCGCCGCCGGCGCGCACCTTAACCCCAACAAGAACGTACCAAAAAGCTGGTATCTCCCGATGGCAGAAGGTTACGTTGATTACCCGACTTTGGAGGAAGAGGCTGCGGCTGCGTAGCCTGTTGGGCCCAGTCGGGCTTAACGAGAGGGCGCGGGGGCATCCTGCGCCCCATTCTCGCCCGCTTGCGGCCTGGGTGGACGGGCAAGCGGCGGGGATTGGGATTTGAGCGCCTCAAGCTCGATCATGTCATCGCTGATCGATCCGCCGAGGATTTCCCCCGAAAGCTTGCCGCCTTGCGGGGCCGCTGCGCCCGCCTCTTGTTGACCCAACTCGTCGCTGCATGCCGCAAGCGCGAGAGTTAGCAACGCACCCAAAGTCCATCGCAAAGATATGCCGCTTATGATGTGCATGACTTGTTCCCCGCTCTCGCCAATGCCTCGAAGAAACCGGGCCCGCGGGCCAGCAGCGCTTCGTCCCACTCCTTGGCGCTCACAGATTTCCCCAGTCTTTCAAGGCTGGTAACACCGAATTCGGCAATCCCGCAGGGCACAATGCCGCCAAAATGCGAGAGATCCGGCGCCAGATTTACAGAGAAACCGTGCATCGTCACCCAGCGACGCACCCGCACACCGATCGCGCCGATCTTGGCCTCTCTTGCGTCAATGTCGCGCGTCCAGATGCCAACGCGCCCTTCGACTGACCAAGCTTCGACCCCGAAATCGGCAAGCGTGGCGATCACCCAGTTCTCAATCGCGTGGACATAGCAGCGCACATCCTTGCCGCGGTTGGGCGCCGCGAGATTGAGCATGGGATAACCCACGCGCTGTCCGGGGCCGTGATAGGTGTAGCGTCCACCGCGCGCCGTTTTCACCACTTCGAATTGCGGGTTGATCAGCTCAGCAGGGTCTGCGCTAGTCCCGGCAGTGTAGACCGGCGGGTGCTCAAGCAGCCAGATTGCCTCACACGCCTCGCCCCGCTGGATCGCGGTATTGCGCGCCTCCATCGTCTCGACTGCCTGTGCGTAAGGAACCAGAGTGTCGGAGCGGAGCCATTCCACCTCGCTGCAGGTATGCCAAACCATATCTGGCGCGGCTGACTTTTCAGGGATCAGGGGAGCTGTGCTTGCCATCGTATTGTCGTGGGGGCATTGGCATCCCAGATCAAGAGCCAAGCGCAGGCCGCGCGTGCTTAACTTTGGGAGGATGATCGGCGAAGTGAGCGATGACACGCCAAAACCGGATCCCGCGACTGACGCGCTCGACCTCAACGCGGTATGGTCACGCGGCGCCCGATTGCTGCGTGCAAACTGGCAGCTGATTACCGTAATCGCTGGATTGTTCGTGCTCGTCCCCGGTGCCGCGCTGCAATTCACCATGGCTCCTGCTGCCGAGACCCAAGGCCCTCTCGGCGTATTGTTCGATCCAGCCAGCAGCGATGCCATGCGTGAAAAAGCCGCGCAGACGCTGGGGGAACTGCTGGCCCCCTTTGCGCGCGCAGCCTTGATTGCGATCATCCTCGCTCATTTTGCTTATGCTACCATCGTCGCACTGATTGGCAGCGCGCGGCCAACGGTGGGCGCAGCTCTTGCCCAGGCGGCCCGGGTGCTCATCCCGTTGGTAGCCGCGGCAGCCCTGGCGCTCGCCTCCTTGTGGGCGGGCCTCATTGCGATCCAATTGGTGCTGATGCCGCTGGGAGAAGCTGTTGCAGCGTTTCTTGGCTCTATCATCGGGGTGTTGTTCATGCTCTTTGTCACCGCAAGGCTCATGCTGACTTTGCCCGTCATGGTGGCTGAAAAGACCCTCAATCCAGTCAAAGCGCTGCTGCGATCCTGGCGCCTCACTGCCAAGCGCCGGAGCAATGTTTTCGGCTTCTGGATGATCATGGCGGTGGTCTGGTTCGTCACCCTTATGCTCTTCCTCGCTATCTCGATTGCAATTGCCGGGATGCTGGAGCCAGGACCGACAGCAACCTTGATTGAGGGGCTTATGAACGGGGCTTTCACAGGTCTGTGGGGATCGGTTTACTGCGCAATGGGCGTGGCGATGCATCGGGAGCTGGCAGGGCCTCTGCCCGAAGAAATCGCCTCCAGCTTCGAATGAACCATTCTCTGCCAAAGCCAGCCCCCGATGTTACAGCGATATCGCAAGGGCGCATGGCGCTGCTCTTTACGGTCATGCTGGTGACAGCGGCAGGCAACACGGCGATGCAATCGGTGATGCCTTCGATCGGCACGGCCCTGCAGGTCGAGGACTTCTGGATCAGCCTCGCCTATAGCTGGTCTGCGCTGTTGTGGGTGGTGTGCGCACCTGTGTGGGCACGGCGGTCTGACAGGCGAGGGCGCAAGGCAATGATGGCGCTGGGGCTTGTCGGCTTCGTGCTTTCGATGGGATTGTGCGGGCTGGTGCTGCTGGCTGGTCTTGCAGGATGGTTAGGCGCGCTGGCGACACTTATTCTGTTTGCCGCCGCACGCAGCCTATATGGCCTGTTCGGTAGCGCCGCGCCCCCGGCTGTGCAGGCTTATGTCGCCTCGCGCACTCCGCGATCCGAGCGCACACAAGCGCTTTCACTGATCGCGTCGAGCTTTGGCCTTGGCACGGTAATCGGCCCCGCATTGGCCCCGCTTATGGTGCTGCCGTTCCTTGGGCTCGGGCTTGTGGGCCCCTTCATCGCCTTTGCGTTGATCGGCATTCTTGCGCTCGCGGTGCTGCGCTTGCGTCTGCCGAATGACGAGCCGCAATTCGCCGCTCGCGGACAAGTGCAGCCATACACCAGCGGCTCTGGCGGCGCGCCGGAGGGGCCATCTGCGCATGAGGAGCAGGATGAAAGCAATGCGCAAGCCACGGCGGGAAATCTCAGGTGGTTTGAACCACGCCTCAGGGCATGGGTTACCGCCGCGTTGATTGGTGGGCACGCGCAAGCGATGGTGATGGGCATCACCGGCTTCCTTGTGCTTGACCGGCTGGACCTGCGCGAAACGCCCGCACAAGGCGCAGGCCCGGTGGGGATAGTGCTGATGTGCGGAGCGATCGCCACCTTGCTCGCGCAATGGGGGCTCATCCCACGTTTTAAGATGGGCCCGCGCGCAGCCACGCTTTCTGGCATACTGACAGCGGGCGCAGGGTCGGCTCTATTGGGCGCGGCCGGCGACCTGCACACGATCGCGCTTGGCTATGCGATTGCCTCGCTTGGCTTCGGACTGTTTCGCCCCGGCACAACATCCGGCACATCTCTCGCCGTTACACGAGCCGAGCAGGGGCAGGCTTCCGGCATCGTCGCCAGTGTCGCGGGTGCGAGTTTTATCTATGCCCCTGCTGTAGGGGTCTGGCTGTACAATTTTGACGCGAGGATCGCCTTTGCGCTGATAGTGGCGCTTTGCCTTGCCGTCGCTTTGCTAGGTTGGAGAGGGCTTGCAGCAGACAGCGTGCTAACGAACGAGCTTTAATAGAAATTGCGTGCCTCGGATGCGGGACGCCCCCTCTTTTCACAACAGCTTCAACACCTCGTCTTGTGGCCGGCACAGCGCGGTGCCCCTTTCGGTTTCTACCAGCGGACGATTGATCAGGATCGGATCTGCCGCCATTGCCTGAAGCACGGTTTCGGCATCCGCTTCAGGCAGGCCGCGCTCTTCTGCATCCGTGCCCCGCAGGCGCAAGCCTTCCTGCGGCGTCATCTCTGCATCGGCATAAAGCTGCGCAAGTTTTTCAGCAGTCGGCGGATCCTTGAGATATTCGACCACCGTCAAATCAACCTTCGAGAGGTTTTCAAGGATCGCAAGGGTTTTGCGGGATGTGCCGCATTTTGGGTTGTGCCAGATCGTTACTTTCATGAGAGATCCGTCTCCTTTCGCTGCCTATCCTATCCAATTGTCAAAAGCTCCTGACGCGAGATCATGCAGCTTGCGGCCGCTGGCATAATTAGCGCGCGGCCCGGCCAAGAGATACGCACAGCGCGACAATTTTGCCACTCGCTATCGACAACAGGAAATTAGTCGCATTAGCGGTTGTAATTGCGAATAGTTTTCAATAGCTGCAGCCGCACAGGCAATGAGATGTGCGGACGGGCGCGTGTCATTGCAGAATTCTTGAAGGGGTTACCCAATGATTTTGTCCCATTTGCGGGCCGCGCTTCTAGTCGGCACGGCCCTTCTTGCCACCCCCGCTCTGGCCGATGACGCGGCAGAGATTGAGGAGCAGCGACGCGACAGCGAAGGCAATATTATTGTTTCCGGCGATGTGCTTTATTCCGATCAAATCACTGCCGTGCGAACGCCGACGAAAATCATCGACGTGCCCCAAAGCCTCACCATTACGACGCAGGATGAAATCCTCGAACGCGGCTGGACAAGCATCGGGCAGATCATCGACTACACGCCGGGCGTCAACATGTCGCAAGGCGAAGGCCACCGCGATGCGATCGTCTTTCGCGGGGTTCGCTCAACGGCCGATTTCTTCATCGATGGCGTACGCGATGATGTGCAATATTACCGCAGCCTTTATAATCTTGAACAGGTCGAGGTGCTGCGCGGCCCCAACGCGCTGTTGTTCGGCCGCGGCGGCACGGGCGGCATTCTCAATCGCGTCACCAAGAAAGGTGTGATCGGCGAAGATTTTGGCGCTGGCCAAATCGCTGTCGATACTTTCGGCGAAACAATCGCGCAGGCCGATTTCAATCTGGCCGCAAGCGATAATGTCGCGGTGCGCTTTAACGCGGCCTATGAAAGCCTGCAAAACCATCGCGATTTCTACGATGGCGAACGGATCGGCCTCAATCCCACCGTGCGCTTGGCGCTTGGCGAGGCGACTGTCCTTGATCTCGCGTATGAATATGCCGATCATCAGCGCTTCGTGGATCGCGGCATCCCGACAGGCGCTGATGGACGCCCGGTCGAAGCACTCCAGGATATTACCTTCGGCGATCCCACCGAGAATTTCAACGATCTCGAAGCGCATTTGCTGCGCGCCAGTCTGGCGCACGAATTCAGCGAAAATGTGAAAGGAAATTTCGCCGCGTTCTATGGCGATTACGACAAGGCCTATTCGAACTTCTTCTCGACCGATTATGACGAAGCGACAAACGTGGTCGAGCTGGACGGCTATGTTGACGAGGTCGAACGCCAGAACCTGATCCTGTCCGGAAATCTGATTGGCGAATTTAAAACCGGCAGCATCGGCCACACGCTGCTCGTGGGAGCGGAATACATCAACACTTCATCGGACCAGTTCCGTTTCAATTCGCTCTTTTCCTCGTCCAACGATGATCGTGAAAGCTTCATCGCCCGCCGTCCACTTTTCCTGCGCAATAATCAGGGCATCACCGCCGACGGCGAGCCGACAACGAATACATTCACCGATCTCAACGACGATACGCGCGTTACCATTGATGTGATCTCGGCCTACATCCAGGATGAGATCGAAGTGACCGACTGGCTCAATCTTGTGCTTGGCGCGCGTTTTGACAGCTTCGATATCGAAGTGGACGATGTGAAGAATGGAACCTTTCTCGCTCGCAAGGATGAAGAAGTCACTCCGCGCGCCGGGCTTATTATCAAGCCGCAGCAAAACATCTCGATCTACGCGAGCTACTCTCGCTCCTTCCTGCCCCGCTCGGGTGAGCAGTTTACCGATCTTGGCGGGGGGCGCGATGCGCTTGCCCCCAACACGTTCACAAATCTGGAAGCAGGCATCAAGGTCGATTTCGACACTGGTCTGAGCTTTACGGCTGCGGTCTTCGAGATCGAACAGAGTTCACCCCAGCCCAATGATGATGATCCTGCAACCCTCGACGTGATCGATTCGACCATTCAGGGTTTTGAACTCCAGCTCAATGGCAACGTGAACTATTTCTGGCAGGTGCAGGCAGGCTTCAGTTATCTCGATGGTGAGCAGGTGAACCGGTTCGGCCCCACAGGATTGCGCCCGCGCGAATTGCCCGAAGTGATGGCGAGCCTCTGGAACAGCTTTCAGGTAAGCGACCGCATCGGCCTTGGACTTGGTATTACGCATCAGGGCGAAAGCTTTATCGACAACGGCAATCGCGGCGTGCTGCCCGCTTACACCCGCGTGGATGCAGCGGCGTGGTGGGATGTTTCAGACTTCGTGCGCGTGCAATTGAATATCGAAAACGCGACTGACGAGCTGTATTTTCCCAACAGCCACGCATTGCATCAGGTGACAGTAGGAGAGCCGCTTAACGCCCGTATTGGCCTTAATGCGCGCTTTTAGGCGACCTCAGGGTGTCTCATCGCCGGCCTTCGCTGCAGGTCCAAGCGCAGGCACCGCTTCGGCGGCATCGGCGGCGCTGATGCCGGGGGCAGGTGCTGCGCTGATGCTTTCGCGGCGCTGGGCGACGCGCCCTGCCCGTTCGATTGCGCGGACCAGACGAGGGTAGACCCCGCAGCGGCAGAGATTGGGCACAGCCTCTTCGATCTGTGCTCTGGTTGGCGCGGTGTTGCGATCCAGCAGAGCGGCAGCGGCAATCACGATGCCGGGCGTGCAAAACCCGCACTGAATAGCCTGTTCGGCCACCATTGCCTGCTGAACAGGGTGCGAACGATACTTGTTCAGCCCCTCGATCGTGGTGACAAACCGCCCTTCGGCCTCCGCCAAAGTGATGCGGCAGGATTTAAGTGCCACGCCATCCACGAGCACCATGCACGCGCCAGCATTGCAATTGATCGCTCCGCAGCTTTTCGTGCCGGTAAGATTTGCCGCCTCGCGCAGCGCGAAAAGCAGCGGGGTGCGCGGATCGAGATTAAACTCGACCGGGCGATCATTGATGGTCATGCGCGACATGGTGCCGCCCTCTTAAAATGAAATGGCTCTTGGCCGGTTATTACGTGCGCCAGCTGTCGTCGATCTTCGAAATCCGGCGCTTCCATGCCTCGAAATCAAATACACCGGCACCGCCCTGCCCCTGCATCACGGACAGATCGCGTTGGTGCACATCGACCACATCTTGCGACACCACTTGCGCCTCGCCTTGCGAAAGCGTTGCGATCTGGATCTCGCACGCGCGTTGCAGCGCCCACATTTTCACGAACATGCCCTGGATCGTCTTGTCCATGACTACAGGGCCGTGATTGCGCAGCATGAGGATGGTGTGATCGCCAAGGTTTTGCACCAGGCGCTGCCCCTCTTCCTCTCTCACTGTCACGCCTTCAAAGTCGTGATACCCGATCTGCCCCTGGAAATTGCAGGCGTAAAAATTGGTCGGCAAAAGGCCATTTTTGTGGCTGCACACCGCCATGGTTGCCGTGGTGTGGACATGGCAGATTGCATCCGCTCGCTCACCCAAGTGCTTGTGGAAATACGCATGCTGCGTAAACCCCGCTTTGTTCACCATGTAGGGGCTGCCGCCGACATTGTTGCCATCGACATCGATCTTGACGAGGTTGGACGCCGTTACCTCGTCGTAAAGCAGGCCAAACGGATTGATCAGGAACGTGTCCTGTTCACCCGGCACTTTCACCGAGATGTGATTGTAGATCGATTCCGACCAGCCAAGATGATCGAAGATGCGATAGCACGCAGCCAGATCAAGGCGCGCCTGCCATTCTTCGGGGCTGCATTCAATTGTGGGCTTCAGTTGCGTTGCCATGGGCCGTTCCTCTCATCGCCTGATTTGCCATTGGTTCCTCTATCGCATGACGATGGGGCGAGCGGCAAGTTGGACTTTGGCGATCAGGCGCTTCATACAGCAGACCGCCTGGCCATGAAACCGATTGCGGGGCTAAGCGTTTAGGCTCGGTGCGCGCAGACCGCCCGTTCATCCCCACCTCGCAATAGGCTGACATTGAATTGCGCACGCCCTTTCTGACATTCACAGCGAACGTGTAGATGTCGTCTTCGCCCCCCGCCACCTCAAAAGGCCACTCCGCCAAGCTGACAAACGGTCCCATTACGCGGCACCTTGTCGAACAGACGCTGCCCGGGATCATCGGCGTTGCCGCAATCATGTCGATCGGGCTGGTCGATGCCTATTTCATCGGTCAGCTTGGCAGCGATCAACTGGCGGCGATCTCTTTCATTTTTCCGATTTCGGTTGCTCTCACCTCATTGGGCGTTGGCGTGATGGTGGGGATCAATTCTGTTGTCAGCAGAGCGCTGGGCGAGGGAGACACTGAAAAGGCAGCACGGCGCGCAACGTTCGGACTGGTCTTTGCAACGATATGCGGTGTGGTGCTGGCGCTGGCCGTCTACGTGGTGATCGATCCCCTTTTTGCGCTTATGAATGCGGGCGAGACTGTGCGGCCGTTGATCCGCGAATACATGGTCCCTTACGCTTTCGGTTTCCCGCTGCTCCTGATGATCATGGGGATGAACGGGGTTCTGCGCGCACAAGGCGAGGCAAAGAAGTCAAGCTATGTGAACCTTGTCTATGCGGCAGCGAACTGGGTTCTGGATCCTCTGCTAATTACCGGCGCGTTGGGCATTGAAGGCTTCGGAATTGTCGGCGCTGCTTTTGCAACCGTGATCGGCTGGGCGATGGGCGCGATCTTTGCCGTGTGGATGGTAAAGCTTTCGGATCTGTCGATTGATCCGGCTTGCCTCACCCGATCGCACTTGGTTGATCCGGCAGTTTCGATCCTGCGCGTTGGTGCTCCGGCTGCGTTTTCCAACGCTATCAATCCGATGGGCCTGTCAATCCTTACAGCGCTGATTGCGAGCCAGGGACAGGATGCGGTGGCAGGCTTTGGGGCGGCAGGCCGATTGCAAAGCTTTGCCACCGTTCCGCTGCTCGCTCTTTCGGGCTCGATCGGGGCCATTGTTGGACAGAACTGGGGCGCAAGCGAGCTCGGTCGCGCACGTGAAGCGGCAGTATGGGCGGGAGGATTTTGCCTCGTCTGGGGGCTTGCGACAGCGCTTGTGCTGTTCGCCGCGGGCGAATGGTTTGCAGGGCTTTTTACCGAAGAGCCCGGCGTGGTCGACGAATTTGCCCGCTACCTCTCCATCGCCGCCTGGGGCTATGCAGGCTTTGGCATTCTGATCGTCGCAAATGGCATCCTCAATGCTGTCGACAAGGCCGCCTTTGCTCTCACGCAATCACTTCTCCGGGTGTTTCTGGTGATGCTTCCCTTTGCACTGCTGTTTGATCAGGCGCTGGGTTCATCTGCCATTTATGCAGCAGAACTGGCCGCCAATGCCTTCGGCGCCGTGACGGGTATCGCGCTGATGTGGTGGGTGCTTGGCCGCAGCCGCCGATAGATTGCGAGCGTCGCATAAAGCCAGCCGCTCACTCCCCTTGGTCAACGCTAGGCCTTCGTTAACCAACATGCGCCATAGCCGTGCATTGTGAAACTCACCGATCACCTTGTAGGCAGGGGGCCCTCGACATGGACGAGCTGCTAGCGGATTTCGTCGCTGAAACGCGCGAGATGCTGGAAGCCAGCGAAAGCGAGATCATTGCCTGGGAAGCTAACCCGGCTGATGGCTCGCGGATCGATGCAATCTTCCGCTTTGTTCACACAGTGAAAGGCAATTGCGGCTTTTTTGATTTCCCTCGCCTTGCCGGGTTGAGCCATGCCGCTGAAGATGTGCTCGCAGATGTGCGCGCGGGACGCCGCGATGCTGATAGCGCGTTGGTTTCAGCAGTGCTTGGCGTGATTGACAGGATTGTCGAACTGATCGATGCGATCGAGGCGACGGGTGCATGCCCTGAAGGCCTCGACGATGACCTAATTGCAGCGCTGGCCGCCAATGGCCCGCCTCCTGATATTGCCGGCCCCGGGCTTGAAACCGCTGATAGCGCCCAGCATCAACGGTCCTCGCACGAGATGGAACCGGTATCGCCAGAGGCGAACGCGGCCATCGCGGCCCAGCGCACGATCCGCCTGCCTGTTGACCTGCTTGACCGGGTCATGAGCGGCGTTTCAGATATGGTGCTGGCGCGCAACGATCTGGCTCACCGCCTGCGCCAAGCGGGCAATCAGCCCACAATTGACGGGCCGTTCGAAAGGCTCACCAGCATCCTGTCCGACGTGCGCGACGCGATTACGCGCATGCGCATGCAACGTATCGAAACGCTGTTCGCAGGATTGCCCCGCCTGGTGCGCGATCTTTCCGCAGAACTCGGCAAGCAGGTACTGATCGATCTGGAAGGCGGCGATGTGGAGCTTGATCGCGAAATGATCGAGATGATCCGCGATCCCATCACCCACATCATCCGTAATGCGATCGATCACGGAATTGAAACTCCGCAGGATCGGCTGAGCCAGGGCAAGCGAGAAACCGCCTTCCTCTCCATCGCTGCGCGCCAATCCGGCAACACGATTTCCATCGTCATCAGCGATGACGGGCGCGGGATTGATGAACAACGCATTGGCGCCAAAGCGGTGGAAACCGAGCTTATCAACCCCGCCGAACTCGCCAGCATGGATCGCGAGAAAATCCTGCAGTTGATCTTTGAACCGGGCTTTTCAACCGCCGATAAAGTCAGCAATGTATCGGGCCGCGGGGTTGGCCTTGATGTGGTGCGCCAGAACCTGGAGAAGGTGGGTGGCAGCATCAAGGTGACCAGCACCAAGAGCGTTGGCACGCTGTTCACACTGCAAATCCCGCTGACGCTCAGCATTATTGCCGGGCTCACCGTAGAGGTAGCGGATCAGCGCTTTGCCATTCCGCAAAGTTATATCGAAGAGATTATTCACGCGTCAGCCAAGTCGCTTGATTTTGCCCGTCTGGGTGAAACGGCGCTGGTGACTTTCCGCGGCCAAAGAGTGCCGTGCCTTACTCTCGCTGGTGTTCTGGGCCTGCCCGGTGAAGGGGGTGATGAGGCCAGCCGTTCCATGGTGATGTTACGGCTTGCGAGCGGCGATCTCTTTGCGCTGGCGGTAGACAATATCCATTCTCATGGCGATATCGTGGTCAAGCCACTAGCGCCGGCAGTGATGAAAAGCGGGCTTTATGCCGGTTCTACCCTGCTCGATGATGGCCGCCCGGTCCTGCTGCTTGATGTGACCAATATTGCAGGCCTTTACGACATCTTGTCCGATGCCCGCACCCGTGTGCTCGCGGATGCTCTCGAGGCAGAAGAGGCTCAGACCACAATCGACCAGCGTGCCATGCTGTTCACCGATTTCGATGGCCGCCGAAGGGCAGTGCGGCTTGAGCTGGTGCAACGTATTGAGACCGTTGCAGCCGAAGCGATCGACATTGCGGGTGACCGGGTGCGCGTGGTCATTGATGGTGTAATCTTGCCTGTCATTGGTCTCACCCCCGGCCCGCTGCCAGCTCCTCGGATAAGGTTGCTGCGGCTGTCAGACGGGGCCTGCGAATTGCTATATGCCGTGCGCGAGGTGAACGACGCGATAATTCTCTCGGGCGATCTGAAGCCCGTTCACGAAGATCCGATGATCGAGGCGATTACCCTCGTGGAACAGGCACCCGTCTCCCTTATTGACGGGCATGAATTTTTCGCCCGTTTGGGCGAGGCGCCGATGCCCCTTGCGCGGCCCAAGTGCCGCTTGCCTGACACCGAATGGGCCCGCACTATTCTTGCTCCGCTAGTGACGGCTGCAGGATACGATGTCGATCAAAGGGGCGAAGCCGGGTCTGGCCATAGCGGCCTCACAATCTGGCTCGACGAGGAATACGAAGTGGCGCAAGCTCTTGGCAACGCCCCATCTGGCCCTGTTATCCGTCTGCGCGATCATCCGGATGCAGCACCAGGCAGCGAAACCATCTATCGCTATGACCGTGAGGGACTGAACACCGAATTGCGCAAGCAGCGCTCTGTCGTGCTGGCGAATTATTCCCGCGATACCACACCCGATAAAGGAGAGGCTGCGTGAATGACCTTCTCGTCATGGCCCAGATCGCGGGGCGACGCTGCGCCTTTCCGGCAGGCGTAGTCAAGTCGGTGATTGAACTGGGCGCAATCACTCCCGTGCCGCGCAGCCCTGATTTCATCACCGGCATCACAGCGCTGCGTTCGCAGGCACTCACAGTGATCGATTGCCGAAGCGCCATGGGCTTCGCACCCCATGATTGGGAAACCGATCACCGCGCAGCGGTCGTGGCAGCCGCTGGCCATTCCTATGCGCTGGTGGTTGACCGGATCGAGGATATCGCCACCGGCCAATCTTCGCCTGAAAGCGTGCCCGGAGGCTTTGGTCCGCAATGGTCACGCGTCGCGTCCGGGATGATCGAAACAGGCATCGGCCCTGCCTTGCTTCTCGACATCGAACAATTGATCGCCGGTCCCGATACCAGCGTCACGAAAGCCGCCTGATGAGACATTCAAGAAGCCGCAGCTTAATCCAATAGTTACCGCTTGCCCCTACGCTTGGGTTACCACAGCAAAACGGTGACCCATGAAAACCTGCCTGATCGTCGATGATTCCCGTGTGATTCGCAAAGTCTCGCGCCATATCCTCGAAACCCTCGGCTTCAGCGTTGAAGAAGCCGAAAACGGTAAGGAAGGCCTTGATGCTTGCGCACAGGCTATGCCTGACGTCGTGCTGCTTGATTGGAACATGCCGGTGATGACCGGGATCGAATTCATCATCCAATTGCGCCAACGGCCCGGCGGAGACGCACCCAAGGTTGTGTTTTGTACCACGGAAAACGATGTCGCCCATATCCGCGAAGCTATTTCGGCTGGTGCGGACGAATATGTGATGAAGCCGTTTGATCACGAAACCCTGCAAATCAAACTGCAATTGGTGGGCTTCGCGTGAGCGCTCCGGCTGCAGCATTCCATCTTCCTGGCCGAACATCCCAGCAGGCTGCGACAGGCTCTGGCAGGCGCCAGGCAGCACCCGATGCTTCGAACAGCGCGATCAGGGTCATGATCGTCGATGATTCGCTGACCGTGCGTACGATTTTCAAGCGCATGGTCGAAAGCGACGGCAGCATGGCGATCATCGGGACTGCCAGCAGCGCCGAGCGCGCCATTGCACAATTGGCCAAGACGCCAGCCGATGTGGTGCTTCTTGATCTCGAAATGCCCGGCGTCGGCGGCCTTAAAGCGCTGCCCGATATCCTGAAGGCGGCACAAGGCGGGCAGGTACTGGTTGTATCTTCGCTTACCCAAGACGGAGCCGAGCACACTGTGAGCGCACTTTCTATGGGTGCTGCCGATACGATGCTCAAACCGCGCCCGGGCGGCTTCAACGAAAAATATCGCGCGCAATTGCTCGGCAAGATCCGCGCTCTGGGAGAGGCGCTGGCGCGCAAGGAAGTCGGGGCGCAGCAAGCCAAGGACACCGCAGCAGACGCTGCGCCTCTGGCCAGCCCTCCCCTTTGGCAGCAGCCCGCTGCGCGAACGATATCCGCGCGTAGGCCCGAAGTGATCGCTATCGGTGCATCGACTGGCGGCATCCACGCGCTGAACATCCTTATGCGCGGCCTGCCTCGTGACTTTGATCTGCCGATTCTCGTGACACAGCACCTGCCCGCTTCTTTTATCCCGGTATTCGCACGCCAGATCGAAATGGCTTGCGACAGACCGGCTGTGATCGCCGAGGATGGCACGTTGATCCGGTCGGGCACTGTCACGATTGCAACCGGGCACGGCCATATGGTTGTTTCGCGAAAAGGCGACAATCTCGTCGCGAATACATCATCCAAACCCGCACCAAGCGGATGCCTGCCGTCGGTTGATCCGATGTTTGCAAGCCTTGCGAAGGCCTGCGGGGACCGAGTGTTGGGCGTGGTGCTGTCCGGCATGGGGCGCGATGGCGCACAGGGCGCAAGGGAGCTTGTGGCAGCAGGCGGGCGCGTGATTGCGCAGGATTCGGAAACCAGCGCAGTCTGGGGAATGCCTGGCGCTGTGGCCAAAGCCGGGCTGGCAAGCCTTGTTGCTTCGCCCGAAATTCTCGCTCGCGAAATGCTTGCAGCCGCGCGCAATCACACATCATCCAGCGCCGCGTAGGCGGCCCACCTCGATGGACGCGCATCACGCCTCACACCAGATTATTGCCGATCTTCTGGCACAAAACACCGGCCAGCACCTGACCGAGAGCCGGCGCTGGCGGGTAACGAGCGCGCTGGGCGGCCTGTTCCGCGAACACGGCATCAGTAATGTCGATCAGCTCGTCTGTCTGTTGGAGAGCCAGTCCAGCCCCGCCGCAAAGTGCGATCTGGAAAAGCGGATCGTCGAAGCTATGCTCAACAACGAGACTTACTTTTTCCGCGACAAGCCGACGTTTGACCAATTGCCAGCGATCATCCTGCCCGATTTTGCGAAGAAGCGAGAAGATGTGAGGCGGATTTCCATTTGGTGCGCAGGCTGTTCGACCGGTCAGGAAGTCTACAGCCTAGCGATGCTGTTTGCCGATGATCCTGGAAGATGGCAGGGCTGGACCATCGAAATCCTCGGCAGCGACATTTCTTCCAGCGCAATCGACGCGGCACGCGGCGGTGTTTACAGCCAGTTCGAAGTCCAGCGTGGGCTTGGAATAATCGAGATGCTCCGTCATTTTGACGAAACCAAGGGCGGGTGGAGGATCAAGGATGACACGCGCAAAGTGGTTCGCTTCCAGGAACACAATATTCTTAGCGACCCACCCGTTCGCGGTCGCTTCGATTTGATCCTGTGCCGCAATGTGTTGCTTTACTTCGACCAGCAAACGCGAATTACCGCTTTCAACCGTCTGGCCAGCGCACTTGCACCGGACGGCTATCTGATGCTGGGTGCAGGCGAAACCGTGGTGGGGCAGACCCAAGCTTTTGCCCCCAGCCAAAAAGGCGCAAGTCTTTATCAAAGACGCGATGATTACCATTCGGACGCCAAGCGCAAACGTGCTCTCGCAAATTAAAAACCGGCCAGCAACACAGCGCACAAACTGATTTTCGCCGACCAACTCAAGTCCGATAGCGGCAGCGCCTAATGCGCTTCTTCGCAGTGGTTTACGCTTCTTTAGCCAATGCCCTTTAGGAGTTTGCGAGGCGCGAGCGGCACGGCAAATCGCGCATCAAACGGGGATTTAAACGGGGTGAGCCAGCAAAACAGACCTCTGCGATTAACCCCGTTCGGGCTAGTAGGGTTGCCGCTTGTCACCGTCAGTCTCGTGATCGCGCTGATCTTTCTCGTGGTGATTGCCAGCGATCAGATCGAATTTCGTTCGCCAGCCCCGCTGCTGATTGCCAGCGCGGTGGTGTACGCAGCCACACTCCTAATCCTTGCACGCAGCGGGTTTGCCAATGTGCGTGAGCTGGAATCGATGGGCTCCAAAGACCAGCTCAGCCAATTGCCAAATCGACGTTCGCTACACGAGGATGTCGAGAAACTTGCCCGGACTGAAGCGGAAGTTGCGATTGCCCTCTTCGATCTCGACAGCTTTAAGCAGGTTAACGACCATTACGGCCACGCAACCGGCGATCGATTAATCAAGGCATGCGCGATTATCCTTCGCGACATTTGCGGCGCGGAAGCACGCTGCTATCGCTTGGGCGGCGATGAATTTGCTGCGGTGATGGCCGGACCTGTTGCAGGTACGATCCTTGAGGGGATGTGCAGAAGCCTGCTTGGACGGCTTCGCAGCCCTGTGAGCCTGGGCGACCGTGATATCCATGTCGGCGTCAGCATCGGCCTGGCGCGCGCCGATCGCGAAAATCCTCTGCCCTCCTCTGAATTGCTGCGTCGCAGCGATGTTGCGATGGAAATGTCCAAGCGCGGAGGAAAGATGCGTTGCACATGGTTTACCGAAAGCTTTGATAAGCGACGCGAGGCCGTGCGCGAAATCGAAGAGGACCTTCGCACCGCGCTTGTGCAAAAAGAGTTTGACGTCGCATACCAACCGCTTGTCGACGCCGCGAGTGGCCGGATCGTTGCAGTGGAGGCGCTGCTGCGCTGGACCCGAAGCGATGGAACAATGGTGAGCCCTGCAGTATTCGTTCCCATTGCGGAAGAATCGGGCCTCATCAATCCGATCGGTTTATGGGTTCTTCGCAAGGCCATGTGTGACGCGGCGGATTGGCATGGCATCACGCTTTCGGTCAACATTTCAGCCGCCCAGCTTCGCAACCCCGAATTCCCGATAAAACTGGGCGAATTGCTTGAGGAAACAGGATTTGACCCGCAACGGCTGGAGCTGGAAATAACCGAGACATGCCTGGTGCTTGATCCCGTTGTTGCTGAACGCAGCCTCGATGTAATCCGCGCCCTTGGTGTCAACATTTCGCTCGACGACTTTGGCACCGGATACGCCTCCATCGGCTTTCTGCGACAATTCCGATTTGAAAAACTCAAACTGGATCGCAGCCTTGTGGTGCAGGCAGGCGAGGATGACGGCAGCCGCGCCATGATGCTTTCAAGCATCGCAATGGCAAGAGCCCTCAAGATGAGCGTGACAGCGGAAGGCGTCGAGACAAGCGAGCAGGCTGACATGGTACGCATCGCAGGCGCCGACCAATTGCAAGGCTGGCTCTACTACAAGGCGCTTCCAGATCACGAGATAGATCGTCTTTGTGCAAGTCAACGCGATGCGGACTGGCATCACGATCTAAAACCGAAGAGCGAAAGCCTTCACTCCAATTTCACTTCCGCCAACGGGGCGGGTCGCAAAGGAAGACAAGCGGGATGAGCGCACTGCAGGAAATAGCTGTCGATCTGGCTGCCAATCAGCCCGGTGAGCGAGAGGGCCGCCGCTCCGGTGATCAGACTCTGGAAGAAAACACCTCAAGCCCGGCCAGTCCGAGCGTTTGGCTGGGGTGGTTCAACAAGCTGCCAATTGGACGCAAAATACAGGTTTTCTACCTCGTGAACCTGGCTTTTGCGCTGGCTGCGGGCGTGTTCATCATCGGGGGCTATATCGAACTTGGCAACCGCGCTGAGACGATCGCGAAAGAACACGATTATGCGCTCGATGGCGAAAGGCTCGTCGCAGTTCTGAGTGAGGCACAGCGCCACTCCGAAATGCTTGTTGCCAGTGGAAATGAAGGGCGCGGCGATCAAGCGATTGATCAGATCGAGCTTGCAGAAGCGAAGGTCGTAGAACTGCGCGAAAAAGTCCTCGGGGTCGATATGACCGCGCTCGACAGGCTGGCCCTGATCGATGGAGGACTTGATGATTTTCGGCGGCAAATAAATGCCTTCGATCCGGATCAGAGAAACTCTGCGCGCCGCGAAGCGCGGGCGATTGAGATAAAGGCAACCGGCGATCTTGTGCTGGCAGCCTCGCGCGAATTGGCTGAACGTCTCAGCGATCAGGCAAAGGCAACGCAGGATTCAGGCGCCGCGCTGATATCCACACTGCTCACTGTGCTTATCGGTTTCACGGCGGTTCTCATCCTGCTCACCTTCTTCGCTCAACGCTACTTTGATCGTAATGTTGGCCTCGCACTCAAAAGCATGACTGCGGAAATGAAGAAGCTGGCTTCTGGCGACAGCTCGGTAAAGATTTCGGGCAAACACCGCGAAGACGAGATCGGCGATATGGCGCGCGCGATGGTGATCTTCCACCGGGCAGGCAAACGCCTCGAAAAACTCGCCCGAGAGCGTGCAGAAAAAGCACGAGCCGAACTGGATGAACAAACGCGCTTGCAGGTGCAACAGGAAGAAGCGCGTCTTGAACGGGAGCGCATGCTGCGTGATGTGGCCGACCAGTTTGAGCGCACGGTGGGCGATGTGGTCAGCAGCGTGGCTGAAGCATCTAGCCAGCTTCAGACCACATCGCAGATGATGGCAAAGACGGCCGATGAATCGAGCAACCGGGCAAGCGAAGTCAGCGCTTCCATGGCCGATGCCAACGCCGGCGCAACAGCCGCAGCGGCGGCCAGCGACGAATTTGCAATGTCGATCGGCGAAATCAGTCGTCAGGCTGCATCGTCGGCCCAATTGGCCCGCAAGGCGACCGATTCAGCCAGCGAAGCTGACATAACGATCAGCGCTCTTTCCGATAGTGCACAGCAAGTTGGCCAGATCGTCGAACTGATCCAGACTATTGCGCAGCGCACCAACCTGCTCGCACTCAATGCGTCGATTGAGGCAGCACGCGGCGGCGAGGCTGGCCGGGGGTTTGCGGTCGTGGCGAGCGAGGTGAAAGAGCTCGCAATGCAAACAAGCCGGGCGACCGAGCAGGTTGCCCAGCAAATTCGGGATATGCAGGACACAACCGGTGCAAGCGTAAATGCCCTGCGTGCTATCGCATCACAGGTGCAGGAGCTGGAGACAACCGCCGTATCGATTGCCAGCGCTGTCGATCAGCAATCGGTCGCTGGGCAGGATCTCGCTCGTTCCATTGATATGGCAGCGCGCGGGACCGAACAGGTTTCAGGCCACATAGACGATGTGCGCGACCTTTCGCTTTCAACTGGATCAGCTGCCAGTCAGGTGCTCTCAAGTTCAAATGCACTTGAGCAACAGGCATCAACGCTTCGCGGGCAGGTGCAGGCTTTCCTCAGAAAGGTTCGCGAAAGTTAAATCGCAGATAAGTGCAAAGACGTTCCCGTAGTTTGAACGTGAACCATCGCCTCAAAAAGAAAGGCGGGCGGCTGCGTAGAACAGCGGCCCGCCTTTTTTGTGTTTGTTTGTATCAGACGAGTGGGTCGAAGCTGGTGAGGCCGGCGTCTTTCCACGGGTTTTGAGCGGTGTTGTCATCGCCCGGATTGCTGATGTGGGTGATGAGCGCGCTGTCAGTGTCGAACAAGGCCTCCATGCGGATGGCGATTGTGTCGGCTGGCGCAGCGCCTCTTGCGCCCGGTCCAATCGAGCCCGGCGCGATTGCGGCGGGTGCAAGCGAGCCTGCGGCATCATCGAAGGCGAACAGCGCATCAGAGGCGATGTCGATGGCCCCGCCCAACATGGTTTGTGTGCCCGGATCCGCGGCGATGCTCCCTGCATCAGCGGCCGGAGAGGCGTTTGCTGATGCGGGCGCTGCGGTGGTGATGCTCGCAGGCGCTGCATCATAGCCCGCCTTGTGCTCCACATCAGCGACATTGGCACCAAGGAACGTTGCGATCAGCACGCCATCGGCGCTCACTGTCACATCAGCGCCATCCTGCGTGAACACGAACGCCTTGCCGCCGGCATTGATGAAGTCGATTTCATCACGATCGCTCGCGCTGAAGTCGGTCACCGTGTCGGCATCAGCCACACCTCCGGCTGCATCGAGCACGAAGGTATCGCGCTCGGAGCCGCCGGTCAGTGTATCCGCGCCAGCGCCGCCATTGAGCGTATCGAACCCGACACCGCCATCGAGGATATCATCGCCGGCATCGCCATTGAGCGTGTCATTGCCTGCCCCGCCCTCAAGCTCGTCATTGCCAGCGCCGCCATTGAGCGTGTCAGAGCCATTATCGCCAAAGATCTGGTCGTTGCCGCCATCACCGTTAAGCGTGTCAGCGCCAAAGCTGCCATAGATGATATCGTCATCGCCAAGGCCATTGACGATATCGTCGCGGTTGCCCGCATCGATCAGATCGCGTCCGGGCGTGCCGTCAATCGTTTCTGCGGCGAAGGTGCCGTTGATCTCGTTGATCCCTGTTCCCGTGCCGGCGGGAGGATCAAGGAACGTGGTGCGCGCCACCACATCGGCCGCAGCGGCGTTCAGGAAGGTAGCAAACAGCACGCCATCCGCCGTCACCCTCACATCAGCGCCCGATTGGATGATCTCGACACTCTTGCCGCCGGCCCCTGCGATCTCGATGAGATCTTCAGGCACAAAGTCGGTGACGATATCGGCATCAGCCGCCGTGCCGCCTGCATCAAGCACGAAGATATCACGGTTTGCCCCGCCGGTGAGCGTATCAGCGCCCGCGCCGCCATCAAGCCGGTCAATGCCCACGCCGCCTCTCAGGATATCATCCCCGGCATCGCCGTTGAGCGTATCATTGCCGGCCCCGCCATCAAGGAAGTCATCGCCATCGCCGCCATTCAGCGTGTCAGAGCCATTGTCGCCTGACAGGAAGTCATCCTCGCTGCCGCCGCTCAGCGTATCGGCCCCAAAACCGCCCCACAGCGCATCAGTGCCTGCATTGCCATTGAGGATATCATTGCGGTTCCCGCCTTCGATAAAGTCCCCAAGCGCGGTGCCATTAAGCGTGTCGGCAGCGCTGGTGCCGGTGATATCAATCGTTGTCAGAATGAAGTTCACAGGCTGGGCATCAAAGTTCGCACCCACAAGCACACCGCCCAGCGGCGCGCCCACAGCCGTCGCAAACAGCACGCCGTCAGAATAGGCCTCGATATCGCTGCTGCGCGCAGCAAGAACGATGAACTTGCCCTCGGCATTGTTCACCAGCACACCATCACCGCCGTCAAAGTCGGTGATGGTATCGGCATCGGCAAGGCTCGCACCGGCATCAAGCACGAAGATATCATCGCCGCTGCCGCCGGTGAGCGTATCCGCGCCATCGCCGCCATCCAGCGTATCATTGCCACCCTGGCCATCGATGAGATCATCGCCGCCAAGACCTGTCAGCGTGCTTGCGCCATCGCCGCCAAACAGACGATCCACCAGATCGGTGCCGGTGATTTCGACGGTGCCTTCAAGCACGGCATCCGGGCTCACATTGATGCCCGGGACCCCCGAGACAAAGTCAGTGAGCGGCGCGCCCTGCGTCAGCGTGTTGCCGGTGATGGTAACCCCGTCATACGGATCGGTGTCTGCGCTGCCCGACAGCCGGATCATTTCGACGCTGACGGTAAAATCATTGTCAATGATCGCCAGATCGGTGTGCACTGCACTGTCAGGCTCGCCCGGCGTGCCCGCCTGCGTGCGCACGCCAAAGGCCTGGCCGCTGAAGGTGTTGCCTTCAATCGTCACGCCGCTGATCGTGCCATTGCCCAGCGTGATCACCCCGTCATAGGAGTTGGCAAAGCTGTTGCCTTGCCCCTGCCCGCTGCCGCCAACAAGGATGTTCGACGAGGTCTCGTCGATCTGCAGGCTGTAGCGCGCCGCTGTAAACAGACCGATATTGTCAATGCCGCTGCCAGCATCCGCGCCCATGTCGATATCGTTGCCTTGGACGACCCCGTTATCAACCCCGGTGAGCTGGATGCCCCGGCGCCCGCTGACGCCCGCATCATCATGGGTGGCCACATTGCCGGTGATCCGCAGGCCATCCACATTCTCGATCCGCATGATCGCCTGATCATTGCCGGCCAACCCGTCAAACAGGTTATCCTCAACCCGCCAGTTCGATGCGCCATTGTCAGCGCCCCCGCGGCCAAAGCCGTTGGTGATGAACTGGCTGGCATTGTCGGCAAGGCCGATAAAGGCGTTGTCGCTGATCGTGATATCCGAGAAGTTGACACTGCCATCGGCCCCGCCGCGGATCGCCGGCCCTGTGGCCGGATCAAACGCAAGGCCGGTGATAACCACGCCATCAGCCGCAAGCGTGATCGAACCGGTGATCACCGCCTCGCCCGCGCGCGCGCCGTCATCGCCCGCCAGACCCGCATTCACGCCCACCAGCGCAATCGCCTTGTCGATCACGATGCTGTCTGTAAACGTGCCTGCATCCAGATAGACGATATCGCCCGCCTCGGCTGCATCAATGGCCGCCTGCACGCTCATGCCTTCAAGCACCACAAACGTGTCACCGCCTGTCAGCGGGCTGGAGTTTGCCACCTTGAGAACTTCGAACTCGCCGATTGTGTCGGTTCCGTCAGGGCCAACAATCACGCCGGCTATCTCACCGCCGGTAATCGTCAGTCCGGTAAAGTCGTAATCGGCCGGGTTCGACAGCTGGCCTGCATTGTCGTTGAGCACAAAGACATCGCTGCCGCCATTGCCATCGATGAAGTCATCGCCCTGGCTTGAACGGATCTCGTCATCCCCTTGCGTGCCAAGCACCACCACCGGCTCGCTATCGGCCGGATCGCCGCCCACATTGCCCGTCGCCGTCAGATCGAAGGTCTGGCCTGTCGCCGGGTTCTGCATGTTGAAGTCGGTATCGACATTGATGAACGTGTTGTTCGCAATCCCCGTAATCGTATCTGTCTTGGGGATGCCGATGCTGATGCCGCTGCCGCTATTGGTCAGCGTGTTGCCGCTGATATTGTGCGTTGCATCGTCATAGCCATCAAGGTTTATCGCCGTGCGCGCCCATGAGAACGTGTTGCCCGTGATGTTAAGCTCGAGCGCTGCACCGTCAGACCAGATGCCCCGCTCCCAGCTTGCCGTGGAATACTTGGCCTCGGCCGAGCCTGTGATGAGGTTGTCGGCAATCGTCACCGTGCCAACCGCCGTGGTGTCGAGATAGATCGCCCGGTCACCGTCATTGCCATTGGCAACAGCGGAGAAGAACACGTTGTTCTGCACTGTCACATCGTGATCGCCCTGAACGCGCAGCTGGAAGTAGTTGGCTGGCGTGGCCACGTCATTGAGGAACTGGAACCCGTCAATCGATGCCGATGCTGTCACCAGCACCGTGCCGTCAATCACCGATTCCGCCGCGCGGCCAGCACCCGTGCCCGCGGTCCCTGCATTGTTGCCGATCAGGAAAATATCCTTGTCGACCACCAGATCCTCGGTGAACGTGCCCGCCTCGACAAACACAATGTCACCCGCAGAGGCTGCATCAATCGCGGCCTGGATGCTCATTGAGTCCAGAACAATATAGGTCGATCCGCCCAGCGGGGTGGAGTTGGCCACCTCGAGGATCTCGAACCCGTCGATCTCGTCGGTTCCATCCGGACCCACCAGCGAGCCTGAGACCACTCCCGCCGTCACGCTCAGCGTGCTGGTGTCATATTGCGCAATGTCGACAAACGCACCGCCATTATCGTTGACGACCAGCGTATCAACGCCAGCGCCGCCATCCAGCGTATCATCGCCAGCACCGCCGGTGATCGTGTCATCGCCGCCTTCGCCAACAATCGTGTCATTGCCATCGCCGCCGCTCAGAACATCGGCATCGCTCGCCGTGGCCGAGTTGAAGTTGCCGGTGATAAAATCGTCAAACTCGCTGCCGGTGATCGTGTCATCACCATCGCCGCCCAGAACAACGTTGAACTCAAACCCGCCCGTGCCGGTGATCGCCGCCACATCGCCGGTCAGATCAATGTCGATCTCGGACAGATTGCGCAGGTTGAACTCGGTGCCAACGCCGTTGAACTCGCTGCCCGAGCTATCGAACCCGTCCTGATCCACGCCCAGCGCAAACGCCGTGCCCGCATCATTGAACACATTGTCCGTGGCCGTGGCTGTGGCCGTGCCCGTCATCTCCGCGTTCACCGCCGTGCGCGTCAGCGTGAAGACATTGTCCGACACGCTCAGATCAACATCATCGCCGCCATTGAACCACACACCGCGGCCCCATGCAGCACCGCTGAACCCGTTCGTGCCAAGGCCGGAGACAAGGTTGCCATCAAACACCACATCGGTGCCACTCAGAACATTGGTGAAGAACGCAAAATCATCCACCGCGCCGCCCGTCACATCAGACCAGAACACGCTGTTGGTAACCGTCTTCGTGCCGCCCGATGCCGCAACAAGCAGCGTCGGTGAAGACGCCCCGCCACCAGTGGTCGTCGCATCATTGACAAAACGAACACCGTCAACCCTCACATCACCCGTCGAGGTAATCCGGTGCTCGCCAATAATCGTCGTCTCGCCAACACCATCAGACGCACCGCGCACACCAGACGATCCAGCAACACCAGACTGAATACCCAAAAGCGTGATCGCCTCGTCAATCACCAAATCCTCTGTGAATGTCCCAGACAACACCTGAACCGTGAAACC
>JGI12109J20283_11130600_pt1 | contig 30761 bp, 21 predicted proteins | sample ElkSlonscriptome_12_FD_20283 | JGI IMG/M metagenome (IMG submission 20283)
CTTTGCGGGCATCGCCCTCGGGCAATGGACGGGCTGGCTGTGGCTGGACGGGGCCGCTTCGGTCGTCATCGGCCTGATTCTGGGGCTGACGGCGTGGTTGCTGGCGGTCGAGACGAAGGATCTGCTCATTGGTGAGGGCGCACGGCCCGAACTGGTCGGCGGGGTGAGGGAAATGGCCGCCACCCTGCCCCAGGTCGAGAGCGTGAACGAGGTGCTGACCCTGCACATGGGCCCCGACTACATCCTGCTGAACATGAGTCTGGATTTCCGGGACAGCAGCACGGCCGAGGAGGTCGAGCAGGGAGTGGCCTGGCTGACGCGCCAGATCAAGGCGCGCTACCCGCGGGTGCGCAAGGTGTTTGTGGAGGCGGAGGCGGCGCCACTGATCTGATCATGAAACAACCGCCGGGGCATGGGGCCCCGGCGGTCAAAGTCCCCCAGTGGATTGTGTGGGACTTTATCGAGCCAGATCCTTGTCGATCCAGCCGATCACACGCTTGATGCACTGCAGGTAGTTGATGTTCTCCACGCCCTCCAGCCCCACGTCTTCCATGGTCTTGAGGATGTCGGCAATTTCGGTGCTCTCGGAGTTGATGGTCATCACCTCGGCGCCGTTGATGAGCACGTGGCCCACCTCGCAGATGGTGTCGTTGACCATGTAGCCGTAGCGCTCCTTGTGCACCTTCACGGCCTGCAGATCCGGGTGGTTGCGGATCATCTCCAGGAATTCATCCATGGTGTATTCCGCCTGGCCCAGTTCGGGCTGCTCCACCTGGAAGGCCGGGAAGACCTCGTCCTTGAGGGTGGCCACGGGGATGGGGAATTCCGCCTTCATCAGGGGATTCCACTGCTCCAGTCCCTCCTGCTCGGTCACGAAGGTCTTGATGTCCATCTTGCCGTCGCGGATCTTCGTATTGTTGATGTCGTTGGCCCGGGACACGATGTAGATCTCGTCGCTCTCGCGCTCCCACACCTTTTCCGGCACCGGCATCGACAGGCGGCTCATCCGGTAGGCTTCCTCGGCGAAATCGCGCCCGAAGGAGCGGAATTCGAACCGGGGTTTGGACACCTCGCCGATCTTGAGTTCTTCCTTGGCCATGCCTCAGCTTCTCCTTGGGTTGGCCGGGACCGCATGCGGCGGCCCCGGCCGTTCTCTATTCCGACCTAGAAGGCGGTCTGGAACCGCATGCTCAGGTAGTTGAAATCGTAGTCGCCCTTGTAGTCACCGCGGCCGGTGGCGTACTCGTCGTTGTCCACGATGCCGTAGTTCAGCATCAGCTTGATGTTGGGGTTGGGGTAGTAGTTCACGCCCAGGGTCATGGAGGTGGAGGAACCGAAGCGCACGGGGTCGCCGTCATCCAGGACGTCCTCGTCGTTCAGGTCCACGAAGGAGTAGCGCGCGGCCACTTCCCAGGCGCCCTTCTTGCTGTTGGGGATCAGGCGGCCGAACTCGGCATCCCTGTAGTCGTAGCTGTAGCTGTCATCGGTCAGGAAGTAGGTCGCGTAGACGTAGCCGCCGGAGTTGCTGACGTCGTCGCTCAGGTCCGAATCGTCCAGGAACTGGTATTTGGCCATCATGTACTCGCCCTGCAGGCGCAAGCGGTTCATCTGGTAGACGGCCTCGGCGCCGAAGACGTTGTACTTGTCCACGTCCTTGTACTTGGCGTACACGAACTTGGTATCGGAGACGTTGGTCTCCGGACGGGAGTTGACCTTGATGTCGTAGTCGTACCAGACAGGCTGCTGCATGGTGCCGGACAGACCGACCATCAGCACGCTGTCATCGGTCTTGATGGCGTTGAAGTTCAGACGGGCCGCGAAGCTGACCTGCTCGTTGGCTTCCTTGGTGAAGTCCTCAATGTCCCCGGTGAAGGCGGACACGCTGAAGCGGTACATGGGATCCCAGCGGGTGACTTCCAGACCCATGCGGCGGCCGACCACGAAGGGCTCGGTGCCCTGGCTGCGCTCCATGAAGGTCAGGTTGCGGCTGGTGGTCACTTCTTCCAGACCGAAAGGCTGACGGAAGTTACCGACGCGCACCTGGCCGGTGCCGTCGAACAGACCCTTGTAGCTGATGTAGGCGTCCTTGACGGCGGTGGCTTCCTCGGCGAAGTCGAAGTCGACCTCACTGTACCAGTCACCCCACAGCTGGGACTTGATGGCCAGACGCACCCGGCGCGCCATGACGCCGCCGGCCAGGCTGTTCTGACGGTCGAAGAAGTCGGAGAACTCGTCGTCGTATTCGTCCCAGTCGTCCGCGTCATCGAAGTCGTCCTCGCCGTAGTACAGCGGGCCGTCGTCCATGTAGCTCGCCATGTCGATGTACGCCCGGGCATCGAACCACCACTTGAACTCATTATTCGGGGATTCGAAAACCAGGATGCCGTCCACGGCCTTGGCTTCCAGGGCCTCCGAACCCGCCAGGGCCCCACCCACCACGGTCATCATCAGAACCAGAGCGAGAATCAGTTTGATGGACCAACTGCGCATGTCACTACTCCTTATTGACGGTTTCGGGACCGTTGATGGCCCCATTGTTGTTCCCCGGTCGCGGGTCAGGACTCGTCCTCGACGGGCTCGTCCACCTTGAAGATGCGTCCGAGGTACTCCAGCTTCTTTTTGAGTTCCTTGTTCGTGCGTTTGTTGAGCTTGGTATCGGGCAGCAGGCGCCACTCGGGCGAGGTCTCGGCCAGGGCGCGCGTGAATTCCCAGAAATGCGAATAGTTCTCGTCGGCCAGGGACCGCAGCGCCGTCAGCTGCTCGGGAGACAGCCACGTCTGGTCCAGGTCGTCGGCGATGATGCCGCGATCCACGTACCAGAAACCGACCAGGGCCAGCTCCTGGGCCCTGTCCGCCTCGTCGCCCGTCAGGCCGCCTTTCTTGATCAGATCCTGCTTCAAGCGGATGGCGTTGGTGTAGCTGCGGGTCGTCAGTTGCCGGGGGTTCTCCAGCTCGATCCCCTGCCGCTGCAGTTCCGCCACAACCTGGCTGTCGAGCCGGAAGTGCCGGACCTTGTAGACCTGCTGGTCGAAGACGTTGTCCACGAAGAAGAGCAGGAAGAAGGAGACGATGCCCGCCAGGATGGGCGTGGAAATCCAACCCAGGCTGATCCCGCCCAGCACGTTCAGCCGGATGCCCGCCCCCTTGTACAGACTGATGCCCACGATGGCCCCGACCACGGCCTGGCTGCTGCTGACCGGCACCAGAGGCAGGGTGGGCAGGCCCATGCTGGCCAGGGTGTGCTCCAGGCCCTCGGAGGCGAAGAGGAACAGGGTGATGGACTGCGCCAGCACGATCACCAGGGCGCTCACCGGCGAGATGCGCACCAGCCCGCCACCCACCGTGTCCATGACCCGGCCGGAGTAGGTGAAGACGCCCACGCCGATGGCCACCGCCCCCAGGAAGAAGAGCTGCTGGGTGCCGGTGATTTCCAGGACCCCGAACAGGGTGATGTCGCTGAAGGGGTTGTCCGGCACGAACACGCCCATGACGTTGGCGATGTTGTTGGCGCCCAGGCTGTAGGAACCGAAGGCGCCCACCACCAGCAACCCCAGGCGTGTGCCCGAATCCAGACGCAGCAAGTGTGGCTTGGTCCAGCGGATGAAATTGCGCACCAGGATGAACAGGCCCACGGCCATGACGCCGCTGAGCACCGGGCAGGCCACCCAGGTCAGCATGATCTTGGTCAGGGACGAGGAGTCCGTCACCGAGGCGCTGTAGAAGTTCCAGCCGATGATGGCGCCCACGATGGCCTGGCTGGTGGAGACGGGCATGCGCAACCGCGTCATCCAGAAGGTGGTCAGGGCCGCGGCCAAGGCCACGGTGAAGGAGCCCGCCAGGGTATTGACCGCGCCCAGCCGGCCGAGGGTGTGGGCCGCGCCGGCGCCGCTGATGGTGGCGCCCAGGACCACGAAGATGGCACAGACCAGGGCCGCGGTGCGGAAGCGCACCATCTGCGTGCCCACCGCCGTGCCGAAAACATTGGCGGCATCGTTGGCCCCCAGGCTCCAGCCCAGGAAAAGTCCACTGCTCAGGAAGATGAGTATTTCCACGTCGTCCGCCTAGATCTTCCGCTTGATGGCGTAGATCGCCAGCCGGTCGGCGACACTCTCGGCCATGTCGCTGACCTTTTCCACGTTCAGGGCGAAATAGCGCAGGTGGATCTTGTGGGCCAGCTCCAGGTCCGTGGCGAAGATAGCGCGCTTGAGGGCGTCGCTGATCTGGTCGGCCTCCTTCTCGTAGTGGTAGACCTTGTAGAGGTTGTCCTTCACCGCCTCCACATCGCGGAAGAAGCAGCGCGTGCCCACGCAGACCGCCTCGACGGCCTCGTTGCAGGAGTCGGCCAGCTTGTTGAAGGCCCGGTGGAATTCCTCGGGAATATCCGGCCTTTCCACGGAGAACTGGTAGAGACTGGTCTTGGCCGTATCGATGATGTTGTCCGCGTTTTCCAGCAGCCCAAGCACGTCGCCCCGGTGCTCGGGAATCAGGCTGTGGGCGTACAGATGGGACTCGATGGACTTGCTCAGCTTGTCGGCACGGGACTCCAGCCGGTCGATGGCCAGAATCCGGTCCTCGAAATCCGTCTCGTCGCCGGCCAGATAGGAGCGCACGCCGGCCTTGTAGACCAGGACGCCCTCGGCCAGCGTATCGATGAAGTCATCGATCTGTTTCTCGGTGGACTTGCTGTTGAACAGGGGCATGGGCACTCTCTTTCCAGGGCTCGGCGGCAAGACTTTCCCCGTCCAGCAACAGGACAAGGAAGATGGTGATCAGGGACAGGATCGTCAGCATCAGAAGGATGGTGATCTTCGTGCCTTTCATCCCGTGACCTCCATGCGCGACGCCCGTTCTACCACGTCGTGTAGGGATTGGCGATCAGATTCGAGTTGAAATAGCGCGGATCGCCGGTGACTTCCTCACCGACCCAGTCCGGCTTGTCGATGGCCTGGTCCTCGCTCTCCAGCTCGCACTCGGCCACCACCAGACCCTCGTTCACGCCGTGGAACTCGTCCACTTCCCACACCAGGCCGCCGGCCTCGATCTTGTAGCGCGTCTTCTCGATGAGGGGCTGCTCGCAAAGTTCGAGCAGTTGCTCGCAGTCGTCAAAGGGGATCTCGTATTCGAACTCCAGGCGCGTGGCGCCCACGGAGATGCCCTTGATGGTCAGCGCCGCCTTCGGCCCCATGGTGCGCACGCGCACCACGCGCTCCTTGGTCGAGTTCAGGTAACCCTGACGATAGAGCGTGCCCTCGCCCAGGCTCTTCCAGGCGTCCCCGACCAGCAGGTACTTGCGTTCGATTTCCTTGCCCATATTCCCTCCCGGGATGACCGGAATAGACCGGCTGCATGATCGCAATGTTTGATTCGGCCCCCATAAGGCAACATTCGTGCCTTGACCGAATATTAAATTCCCCATTGTCAGACAATGAGTTACATCCGATGGGACGGATAATTGAACCCTCGGGTGGCGAGATTTCGCTGGACACGCCACCGGCGGCAACGGATGTTGGCCGGGTCTCGCCCCCCCGGCCGCGAAGAAGGACCCATGCCCGCGAACCTGAAACCTCCCCTGCTCGGCCTGCTGGCCGCCGCGCTCCTGGCCCTGGTGGTCTGGGGTAATGCGGCCATCCACGCGGATCTGATGGATATCCGGCGGGAAAACGCCCCGCTGCCGACCATCCAGGCGGAAGGCCCGGCCCCGGCGGATTCTTCGCAGGTGGTCCGGGTGGGTGTCGTTTCCCGCTTCGCGCCCAACATCATCTACCGACTCTACCAGCCCATCATGGACTACTGCAACGCCCACAGTGCGCGCCGGCATCAGCTTTCCCTGAGCGTGAGCTACAGCGATGCCGCCCGCCGCCTGCGCACCGGCGAGGATGAGGCCTCGTTCCTGGGCGCCCTGATGTGCTCGCGCCTGCCCCGGGATTCGGAACTGGAGCCCGTGCTGATCCCGCTCAATGCCGACGGGGGTTCGGAATTCCACGTGGCCCTGATCGTCAAGGAAGGTTCGCCCATCCGTTCGGTGGCGGATCTGGCCGGGCGCCGGGTGGCCTTGCCCTCGCAGAAGAGTTTCAGCGGCATGTGGCTGCAAAGAGCGGGCCTGGCTGCGGCCAACCTGAAGCCCTCGGACCTGGACACCCTGCAGCACTTCAAACACCACGAGACGGTGGTCTGGCAGGTGCTGCGCGGAGAATTCGATGCCGGCGTGGTCAAGGAGAGCCTGGCCCGACGCTACCGCACCCGGGGGCTGCGTGTGGTCACCCTCTCCCCCGCCATTCCCGGCCCGCCCCTGGTCATCAACCGCCGATTCCGCGACGAGGCCGTCGATGATCTGGTGCGCCTGCTGCTGGCCCTGGACGCGGGCAATCCCGCGGACCGCCGCCTGATGGCCTCCTGGACCCAGGAATTCGCCTACGGTTTCCGCGCCGTGGATCGCGAGGAATTCCTTTCCCTGTTCGAGGACCTGCTGAGGAATTCCGGGGAGGCGCCATGAGTTTGCCCGGGCTCAGGGGTCGCATCCTGCTGGCCGTCGGATCGATCATCATCCTGATCATGATGCTCATGTCCTGGGGCATCCTCTACCGCTGGCGGCAGGGTGAGCTGACCCGCGAGGAGGTCACGGCCCTGGCCGTGTCGCGAGCCTTCAGCGTGGCGGTGCTCGATGCCCTCGTCTACGAGGACCAGGGTTACGATCAGCCCGAGGGCGTGCTGGACCACTACATCGATCTGTTCATGACGCAGAACCACCGCATCCGCAACATCACCATCCTCGATCCGCAGGGGGGCCTGGTGGCCCGGAGCTGGGAAAGCCGGACGGGATCGCTGCTCTCCCGGGAGCCGGAGCAGTTGCTGGCTGTGCCGGGACCGCGCACCATCATCGACCAGGATGAATCGGGTGCCTGGCTGCTGGATGCGGTCATGCCCCTGCGCTCGGGAAGGCACAGCTGGGGTGTGGTGGTGATCAGCTTCGAGGCCGAGACGGTGCGCGACCGCATCTCCCGCGTCTTCTTTTTGCTGCTCATCTTCAGCTCGGCGGTGACCAGCATCCTGCTGCTGCTGCTGTGGCTGATGCTGGGCCGCATCCTCGGCAGCCTGCTGGGCCTGGAGACGGCCATGGAGGCGGTGGATTTCGAGAGCGGCCATGTCCCGCCCCTGCCGCACCGCTCGGATGAGATCGGCCGCCTGTACCAGGGTTTCCGCCGCATGGGCGAGCGCCTGCAACAAAGCCGCCGCGACCTGATGGGCGCCGAGAAGCAGGTCTGGCACGCCGAGAGGCTGGCGGCCATCGGGCGCCTGGCCTCGGGCCTGGCCCACGAGATCAACAACCCCATCCACGGGGTGCGCAACTGCATCTACGCCATCAAGGCCGACCCCGGCAACCGGGAGCAGACCGCCGAGTATCTGGACATGATGGAAGAGGGGCTGGCCCACGCCGCGGACGTCATCGACAAGCTGCTGGGTTTCGCGCGCAAGCAGGACGTGGGGCTGGAGGAAATATCCCTCAACAATACCACCGGCACGGTGCTGCGGCTGGTCCGCTTCCGCCTGGAGCGCCGCCGCATCCAGGTGCGCAAGGATCTCGAGGGGGATCTGCCCCGCGTCATGGCCGACACGCAGCTCCTGCAGGAGGTCATCATGAACCTGCTGATCAACGCCGGCGACGCGGTCCGGGACGGCGGCCACATCACGGTGCGCACCCGCGCCGGGCGCCACGCCGTGCGGCTGGAGATCCAGGACGACGGACAGGGCATCCCGCAGGACCTGCAGGACCAGATCTTCGATCCCTTCTTCACCACCAAGGAGCCGGGCCAGGGCACGGGGCTGGGGCTGTCCATCAGCCTGGGCATCATCCAGGCCCTGGGCGGCACCCTGACCGTGGCCAGTGAACCCGGGGCGGGCGCCACCTTCACCGTCACCCTGCCCGCATCCGAACCATCCCCTGACGAGGACGAAGCATGAAGATCCTGATGGTCGAAGACGAGCGCATGACGCGCATCAGCCTGACCGGCATCCTGCGCAAGGAAGGCCACGAGGTGGTGCCCTGCCCCGACGGCCCCACCGCCCTGGCCGCCCTGGAAAGCGACCGCTTCGAGGTGGTCTTGACGGACCTGAACCTGCCCGGCGCCGACGGGCTGGCGGTGCTGGAAAAGGCCGTGGCCGCCAACCCCGACTGCAAGGTCATCATCATGACGGCCTACGCCAGCACCGAGAGCGCGGTGGCCGCCCTGCGCAAGGGCGCCTACGACTACCTCAGCAAACCCTTCCAACCGGACGAGGTCCTCGCCCGTCTGGGCCACATCACGGCCCTGCTGGAGGTGCAGCAGGAGAACCGGGATCTGAAAAAGCGCATCAGGGCCATCGGTTCGCCGACCATCGTGGGCGCCTCGGTGGTGATGCAGAAGCTACTCAAGACCATCGATTCGGTGGCCCCGGGAGAGTTCAACGTCCTTATCACCGGCCCCAGCGGCACGGGCAAGGAACTGGTCGCCCGCACCCTCCACCAGCGGAGCGCGCGGCGGGACGGACCCCTGGTGGCCATCAACTGTTCGGCCATCCCGGAGACCCTGCTCGAGAGCGAACTCTTCGGTTACCGCAAGGGCGCGTTCACCGGAGCGGACCGGAATCATGACGGTTATATCCGCCGCGCCGCCGGCGGCACCGTCTTTCTGGATGATGTGGACGACCTGCCCATGACCGTGCAGGTCAAGCTGCTGCGCGTGATCCAGGAAAGGGAGATCGAGCCGGTGGGAGGACGCGAGACCGTGCCCGTGGATTTCCGGCTGGTCTGCGCCACCAAGGTGGATCTGCAGACCCTCGTGGCCGAAGGCAAGTTTCGCGAGGATCTCTATTATCGCCTGAACGTCATCCCCCTGCGTCTGCCCACCCTGGCCGAGCGCCGGGAGGACATCCCCGCCCTGGTGGAGCATTTCAGCCGCCGCCTGCGCCCCGAAGCGCCGCTGCAGCTGGACGGCGAGCGCCTGGAGACCCTGCTGGCCCACCACTGGCCCGGCAACGTGCGCGAATTGCAGAACGTGGTCGAGCGCATGGTCGCCCTGCCCGACATCCCCGTCCACAGCCTCTTCGACGCGCCCCTGGCCGGCCGCAGCGCGCCCCCTTCCGCCGGTCCCAGCGGACCCGATCCCGCCGCGTTTCCGGGCTATCGGTCCTACATCCAGGAATGCGAGGAGCGCATCATCCAGTGGGCGCTGCGCAAGGCGGACGGCAACATCAGCACCGCCGCCCGGCTGCTGGATCTGCCGCGCAGCACCCTGCGTAGCAAGCTGGAGAAATAGGGCCGCAGGACCCGTGCGATGGCGGGGAACCGCCGCTGAGGTGGCGAAATGTCGCCAACGGCCACTCCGGGCCAGGGAGGCGCTCTTTCCCAAAAACACCATATTCTATTTAATGGCAACACCTTAAATTGCAGCAACAATCTTCGAGGCACGGGGTGGAAGGCTTCCGGCTTTTGGTATGTGGGTTGCAGTCACCTCGCGAATCGAACATTGATCTTAACGGCCCACCTGGGCGGCGCGGCAAACGCGCGCCCTTCTGGAGACCCATGCGAAGGTTCGTATTTATCCTGATCCTGGGCGGCATCCTGGCAGCGGCCGGAAGCCCGAGGGCTGAATACCCGGAACGCCCCATCGTCATCATCGTCCACGCCAAACCCGGCGGCGCCATCGACCTGACGGCCCGCATGGCCGCCAAGGTGGCGCGCAACTACACGGACACGCCCCTGGTGGTGGAAAACCGCTACGGCGGGTCCGGTGCCGTGGCCATGCGCGCGGTCATGGGCCACAAACCGGACGGCTACCAGATGCTGGCCTTCCCGGCCACTTTCATCTCCACGGTGCAGGTCACCCGCAGCAAGATAGGCATGGATGACTTCCGTTTTCTGGCCTGCCTGATCGAAGCTCCGGAGGCCCTCATCACCAACCGCAACAGCGATGTGGTCAGCTTCGAGGATATCATCCGCGATTCCCGCGAGAAAGGCGGCCGCCAGCTCTGGGTGGGCCCCGGGGTGGGTAGCCTGGACCACCTCATGGCCGTCAAGTCCTGGCACGCCATGGATATCCAGGCCACCTGGATGCCGTACGACGGCGGCGGCGAGGCCATCGCCTCCCTGCTGGGCGGCCACGGCACCGTCTACGTGGGCAATCCCGAGGACGTGCGCGGGCGGCCGGACCTGAGAATTGCCGCGGTTTCGGCGCGGCAGCGCCTGGCGCTGTTTCCGGACGTGCCGACCCTGCCGGAGGTGGGCTGCGACCTGCCCGACGAGATCATGTGGCGCGGTTTCGCCGTGCACAAGGATACGCCCGACACCATCTGCCACTGGCTGACGGAACTGCTGCGGCAGATCAGCGCGGATCCCGAGTGGCAGACTTTCGTGGCCAACAACTCGGCCAGCAGCGTCTTCTACGCGGGCGAAAAATTCACGGCCCTGGTCGAGAGGGACAGCGAGCAGTCCCTGCGCTACCTGAAGGTGGCCAACATCATCGCCGGGGAGCCGGACAGCAGCGCCCGACGGCTGCGGCAGGTCGGCCTGGCCTCGGTGCCTCTGATCCTGCTGGGCCTGGTGGGCGGCGTGCGCCTGCGTCGGGGCCCGCTGACCGGGCAAACGGTCATCGCCGGGGTCTGCCTGGCGCTGGCAGCCCTCTTTCTTTTCTACGCCCTGGGTTTTCCGCCACCCACCGTGGGGCAGGCCGTGGGCGCCGGCACCATCCCCATCATCTGGGCTGTGGTGCTGGCCCTGTTCAGCCTGATGCAGATCGTCTCCGGGTTGCGCCATCCCGAAGAGAACAGCCGTGGGCACGTGGGCAAGGTGCTGTTCATCGCCGCGCTGATGATCGTGTTCGTGATCCTGCTGCCGCTGGCGGGCTTTTTTCCCGCCACCCTGCTGCTGCTGGTCGGCGGTGTGTACGCGATGGGTTATCGCTCCCACCTGAAGGTGGGGCTGCTGGCTGCCGGGGTGCTGATCTTTTGCTGGTTCATCTTCGTCCAGACCCTGGGTTTGCCCCTGCCCATGGGCACCATTTTTTAACCAGGAGACGCGGCACCAAATGGAAATCCTTCAGAATCTGGCCGAAGGTTTCGGAACGCTGGTGGGCTCGGGTATCAGCGGCATCGCCTGGTGGGAGCCCACCCTGGTCATCGCCGGCGGTATCGTCATCGGCATCTTCGTGGGGGTGATGCCCGGGCTGAGCGCCTCGACCGGCGTGGCCCTGATGGTGCCCTTCACCTACGGCATGCACCCGTTGATCGCGCTCATCCTGCTGGCGGCCGTGTACACGGCCAGCGCCTACGGGGGGTGCATCACCGCCATCGCCATCAATACGCCGGGCACACCGGCGGCGGTGGCGCTCAGCTTCGATGGCTACGCGCTGACGCGGCAGGGTGAGCCGGGCCGCGCGCTGGGTTCGGCGGTCATCGCCAACTGCACCGGCGGCATCGTCGGCACCTTCATCCTGATCCTGTTCAGCGTCCCGCTGGCCAAGGCGGCGCTGGCCTTCGGGCCGCCCGAATACTTCGCGCTGGCCATCTTCGGGTTGACCATCGTGGTGAGCATGGAGCAGAAGAACATGCTCAAGGGCGCCGTCAGCACGGTTCTCGGATTGTTGCTGATGACCATCGGCCTGGATCCCATCAACGGCTACATGCGCTTCACCTTCGACCGGCCCGAGCTGACCGACGGCATCAGTTTCATCCCCGCGCTGATCGGCCTGTTCGCCGTGGGTGAGGTGCTGCTGAACATCGAGCGCCTCAAGCCGGTGCAGGCCGGGCTGCAGACCTTCAGCAGCAAGATGCCCGGCCGCAAGGAACTGATGGGGCTGCGGCGCAGCATCGTGCAGAGCAGCGCCCTGGGCACCGTCATCGGCGTGGTGCCGGGCGCGGGCGCGACCATCGCCGCGTTCATCGCCTACAACGAAGCCCGGCGGATCAGCAAAAACCCCGACATGTTCGGCAAGGGCAGCCTCGAAGGTGTGGCGGCTCCGGCCGCAGCGGCGGGTGGTTCGGTGGGCGGCGCGCTGGTGCCCCTGCTGACCCTGGGCATTCCCGGCAGCGCGGCCACCGCCGTGCTGGTGGGCGCCCTGATGCTGCACGGCGTCACCCCGGGTCCCGAACTCTTCGCGGGCAAGAACAGCTACCTGGTTTACGGCCTGTTCGCCAGCCTGGTGCTGGGCAACGCCATCCTGCTGGTGCTCGGGGTGCTGGGCAACCGCCTGTGGGTGAAGATCATCGCCGCACCCAAGGCCCTGCTCTTCCCGGTGATCCTGGTGGTCGCCTTCGTGGGCAGCTTCGGCGTGGCCAACAGCCTGTTCGATGTGTCCGTCTGCCTGGTCTTTGGCATCTTCGGCTGGATCCTGCGGCGCTATGGTTTCCCCACCGCCCCCTTGGTGCTGGCCCTGATCCTGGGTTACATGGCCGAGAGCAACTTCCGACGCGCCCTGGTCATGGGCGACGCGAGCATTTTCTTGACCCGGCCCGTGAGCGCCGTGATGCTGGTGCTGGCCCTGCTGTCGTTCAGCATGCCGTTCATCCGGGCGCGGCGCAAGAAAGGGCGCGCCTGAGTTCCGGAAAAGGCCCTGCCGAATATTCCCCATCTCTCCAGATTATTCTTCAAGGATATTCTAGCCTTCGCCGCGCCGGATGGACAAGCCCCTGTCCTGCAACGCCTTGACATTCGGAACGCCTCTTGCGTGAAAGGGGTCAAGGACCTGCGAGTCCGGGCCCGGCCCGGTTAACGAAAGGATAGATCCATGAAGACCAACCTGAACATCCTGCTGGTGAGTGCCCTTCTTCTGGTGACCGGCGGTGCCTTCGCCCAGACCGACGGGCACGATGAGACAGCCATCACCTTCTGGAACGATTTTGACGAACAGGGTGCCCTGACAAACATCCCCCCCATGCCCACCTGCGAGGAGGACATGGCCGACTGCCGGGAGTTCGCCACCCTGCAGCGCGAGATGGACCGGAATCTGGCCCGCTTTCAGTACGACGTGGTGATCACCGACAAGGAGTGCCCGGTCATGGAGCCTGGTCTGGAGTCCCTGCCCGAGAGCGTGCAGTACGTCTTCAGCCTGTCCGAAAACAGCTGACGCGGAATTCCATCCCCTGACGCCTTCGGCATCGGGCAGGAAGTCCTCATGCCCGGTCAGTAGGTGGCTGCGAACGACCACGGCAATCCCACATCCATGGGATCTGCCGTGGTCGTCTTCTTGGCCCTGAACCCCGGGGACGGCCCTGCTGCATCCTGCCGGTCCACGGGCCTTCCCGGCGGGCCCATTTGAAGCAATTTTTCCTGAAAATGACACGACATTTCAGCAACCCGTTATAAACATGACACTTAAAAACCAGGGTTTTCCCTGCTAAAAAACTTCTAATTGAACGGGGTGTTTCGTCCGAATGGGCAACCAAAGATCTACTGGTTGGAGGGCCAGGGTCAACCGCGAAAGCCCAACCGGGGAGCCGGCCATGAAACTCAATCTACGCAATCGCTTCCTCCTTCCCACCATGGGGGCCCTGCTCCTGTCCTTCGGGTTGTACCTTGCCATCACCACCCAGCAGACCGGGTCGGCCCTGTACGATGCCACCATCGAAGAAATGACCCAGTTGGACAACCTTCTGCACCAGGAAATCACCAGCTGGATCCACCACCGGGATCTGGACGCCCAGACCTGGGCTTCCCTGCCCTCGATCCGCCAGGCCGCGGCCCGGGCCAGTCAGGGCCAGATCGATGCCGGTGCCCAGGAAGTATTGACGACCCTGGGGCCCCAGCTCGACGCCTACGAAGGTATCCACCTCATCGGGCCCGGCGGGGTGGCCATCGCCTCCAGCGAGGAAGGCATGGCCGGCAAGCTGGACGTGACCAAGCGGGACTACTACAAGGAGGCCCTCAGTACAGGACAACCCAGTTACAGTCAGGCCCTGCGCAGCCTGGTCACCGGCATGCCTATCGTGGTGATCTGCCATCCCGTCCTGGACAACGACGGCAAGCCGAGCGGCAGCGTGGTGCTGGGCGTGGTCGACCTGCAGCAGTTCACTGCCGCCGTGGTCGATCCCATCAAGATCGGGGACACCGGGTACGCCTACATCTGTGATTCCGATGGGCGTCTTCTGGCACATCCGAAAAGTGATCTGATCCTGGATACCAGCATCATGGAATGGGAGTTCGGACGGCAGGTCATGGCCATGGGCGAAGGGCACCTGGAATACCACTTCAAGGGATCCGACAAGCAGGCCGTCTTTTCCACCGAAGACAAACTGGGCTGGGTGACGGCCGTCACCATCGACAACAGCCAGATCTACGCCGCCAGCAACAAGCTGCGCAATCTGGGCTTTTTGGTCACCGGTGTGGCCATGCTGGTCGTGGGACTCATTGTCTTCTTCGTGGCCCGGAGCGTGGCTCTGCCCGTCAATCGCATGATCGGAGACCTGAACCAGGGCTCGCACCAGACCACGGCGGCCGCCGATCAGATCGCCAACGCCAGTGTCGGGCTGGCCGACCAGGCCAACCAGCAGGCCGCCGCGGTCCAGCAAACCTCGGCCAGCCTGGAGGAAATGACCGCCAACGTGAAACAGACCCTGGAAGCCGCCCAGCACTGCGACGAGCTCATGGCTGCGGCCGAGAAGGTCGTTACCAGCGGCATGTCCAGCATGGGCGAGATGGTCGACGCCATCCAGTCCATCAAGAACAGCTCGGATGAGACCAGCAAGATCGTCAAGACCATCGACGAGATCGCCTTCCAGACCAATCTGCTGGCCCTGAACGCCGCCGTGGAAGCCGCCCGGGCCGGGGACGCCGGCAAGGGTTTCGCCGTGGTGGCCGAAGAGGTGCGCAGCCTGGCCGGCCGGGCCGCCGAGGCCGCCAAGGAAACGGGCGAACTCATCGAAGAATCGGTGAAACAGGCCGAGCGGGGCGTGACAACCACCGAAAAGACCCGCGATGCTTTCGAGCAGACCGCCAAGAATTCCGAGGAAGTCGGCACCCAGGTCAAGCAGATCGCCGGGTCCGCCCGCGAGCAGTCCATCGGGATCGAGCAGATCAACAAGGCCGTCATCTCCCTCGAGCAGACCACCCAGGGCACGGCCGCCACGGCCGAGGAGTCGGCCTCGGCAGCCGAGGAGCTCAACGCCCAGTCGACCCAGCTGCAAAGCGTGGTCAACGAGTTGCACGGACTGGTCTCGGGAGAGAAAGTGGATAAATCCGGCGCCGCCGCCCTCCAGCATTCCATGAGCTATCAGCAGGAGCGTCCGGTGGCCAGGAGCGGGAAACCAAAAACCTCCCGCCCCGCGCCCCGCAGCACGGTCCAGTCCCTTTCCGACAAGGAAATCCAGGACCTGTCCAACGCACCCGAAAACGAGGAACTGTTCCTCTGATAGGAATGCCGGAAAATGGATCGGCCGGGATGACGGATGTCGTCCCGGCCATTTTTTGCGGCCGGGCGAATCAGCCCTTGACGCTGCCCAGCGTCAGTCCCGAAACCAGATACCGGTTCAGCAACAGGAAGAGCACCACCACCGGCAGACTCACCAGCAGCGATCCCGCCGCGTAGTTCGCCCACTCCGTCTGGTAGGTGGTGAAGAGCGACTCCAGTCCCAGCGGCAGCGTCATCAGCTCCTTGGAATTCAGCATTACCCGCGCCACCATGAACTCGCTCCAGCCGGTCATGAAGCTGAACAGCCCGGTGATCACGAGCGCCGGCGCGCTGAGCGGCAGCGTCACCCTGACGAAGGCCTGCAGCGGCGAGCAACCGTCGATCAACGCGGCCTCGTTCAGGGCCACCGGGATGGTGTCGTAATACCCCTTCATGGTCCACACGCAGAAAGGCAGGGCGGTGGCCACGTAGGCGATCATCACCCCGCCCAGGGTGTCCACCAGATAGAGCTTGCGCATCAGCAGGTACAGGGGCAGCAGCAACATGGTCGCGGGGAACATCTGCGTCATGAGGATGCCCTGCAACGCCGCCCCATGCCCGCGAAAGCGGTAGCGCGAGAGGGCGAAACCGCCGATGCTGGCCAGCACCACGCCGATCAGCGCCGTGCCCAGCGCCACGATGATGCTGTTGCGCATCCACAGCAGGAAAGGCTTCTCGGTGAGCATGATGCGATAGGCGTCAAAGGTCCAATTGTCGGGAATGAGGTTCAGCTCCGTGCTGTAGAGCTGGTCGCCCGGCCGCAGGCTGGTGGTCAGCACCTGCAGCACCGGATAGACCGAGAAGAGCACGAAGGCCCACACCCCCAGATGCAACCAGACCTGTCTCCACGCGCGCCGCATATCAATAAGCCTCCGTCCGGGCCACCCGGTTATACATGCGCACGATCATCCACAACACCAGGAAGATGAAAACGCTGAAGGCCGCCGCGTAACCGTACCGGTAATAAAAGAACGCCGCCTTGTAGACGTAGGTCACCAGGATGTGGCTCTTGTCCGCGGGCAAGCCCTGGTCCGTGACCAGCCAGATCACGTTCAGGTTGTTGAAGGTCCAGATGGTGCCCAGCACCAGCGCCGGCATCAGCACCGGCTTGAGCATGGGCAGGGTGATCCTGAAGAAACGCCGCACGGGCCCGGCTCCGTCGATACGTGCCGCCTCGTACAGCTCCTCGGGAATGCTCTGCAAACCGCCCAGGGCGATGACCATGATGAAAGGGAACCCCAGCCAGATGTTCGTGATGATGGCCGCACCGAAGGCAGTGAACTCCCCGCTGAACCAGCTGATAGGTTCCAGCCCCACCTTCGCCAGGATCAGGTTCACGGCGCCGTACTCGGCGTTGAACATGCCGCGCCAGGTCAACGCCGAGATGTACTGCGGCACGGCCCAGGGCAGGATCAACAGCGCCCGGTACAGGGTACGACCGGGCAGTTTCTGGTTCAGCAGCATGGCCGCCGACAGCCCCAGCACGAAATGGAAGACCAGGTTGATTCCCGTCCAGGCAAAGGTCTTGAGGAAGATGCGCCAGAAATCGGACGCCCCCGAGAAGTCCGTCATCTCCCGCCACAGGTAGCCGTACTGGGCAAAGTTGTTCCAGCTCGGATCACGGAAATGGAACATGTTCCAGTTCGTCAGGCTGATCCAGATGTTGTACAGGAAGGGATAACCCACCACCGCCAGCAGCACCACAGCCGACGGGAGCAGAAACCAGAAGGCCAGCCGGGTTTCGCGCCGGGTGCTCATTCGCGCATCCTCTTGATCATGGTCTCGGCCCGTTGCTGCATGCGCCGGGCGGCCTCATCCGGACTCAGCTCACCGTTCAGCACGCTCTGGTAGTTGGGCCGCATGGCATCCCAGATGGCGCGCATCTCCGGCACGATGGGCATCAGCCGACCCTTGTCGATCTGATCCCGGCTGGCCCGCAGAGTCGCATCCTGCATGATGTAGGGATCCTTGCGGGCTTCCAGATCACTGGGCTGCACGCTCAGGCTACGGGCCAGCTCCAGCTGCACCCGCGTGCTGGTCATGAACTCCAGCAGGGCGGCGGTGCAGGCCCTGGTTTCCTCGTTCAGGTACGCGTTCACCGAAAAACACTTGGCCGAGGTCATGGGCGTGGGCCACTTCCCCGTCTCGCTGACCCGAGGGATGGGCGCCAGCCGGATGTCCAGCCCGGCATCGCGGTAACCCTGCCAGGACCAGGGGCCGTTGATGATGTAGGCGGCACGCCCCTCCATGAAGATGGTATCGGCCAGGGGGTAGTCGCACTCCAGCGGCACCACGCGCGAATCCTTCAATTCCTTCAGGAAATCCAGAGCACCGACCATGGCCTCGGTGTCCAGGGTGGGCCGGAACTCCTCATCCATGACCCACCCCCCGAACCCACCCAGCCAGGGCACCAGCCAGAAGGGTTCCAGCAGATTGAAGACCAGGCCGTACTGTTCCGGCTTGCCGTCGCCGTCGGCATCGATGGTGGTCTCGCGCAGCTGCCGCAACCAGTCGTCCGTATTGTCGGGGATGGAATCCATCAGGGCCATGTTGGCCACCAGCGTCAGGTGGTTGCCCACGTTATCGGGCAGGCCGTAGACCTTGTCGTTGATGATCGGCAGGGCCTGGGGATCGAAGCGCGCGATCTCCTCGGCCGGCAGGAGGTCATCGATGGGCATCAGCAACCCCATGATGGCGTAGACCCCCACCTTGTCCGCGGGACCATAAACCAGACTGGGCCCACCATAGGCCAGGGCGGCGGTCTGGAACTGGGTCTGGAGATCTTCGGGGCGGTAGTGGACCCGCTCGAACTGGAAGTCGGCGAACTCGGGATGGGCGGCGCGGAACCCGGCCAGGTGGCGATCGTATTCTTCCTGCTCCTTGGGATCCATCTGTTCCCAGAGGATGACGCGGCGGCTATGATCGACCCGACCACAAGAAACTGCCAGCCCTGCAATGAGCAGGACCGGCAGCAGAAAAGATGCCCGGAGCAAGATCTTCATGGCGGGATGCTAGCCTCTGGCCCGCGGAAAAACAAGACCGGCGTTGCCCCGCCAAACGAGTTTATCAGTCCACAGGGCGCCCCTGGTAATCGTAGTGCCGGGTGGTGAGCTCGGCGTTGACGGGCTGGGACGGGTCAAACGGGGGGCTGTCCTGGATCTTCTCCTTGTACAGATCCACTTCCACCCGTGACTCCCGCCAGTCCACACCAGTGGTGCGCACGATGGGAACAAGGACCTTTTCCCCACCGCTCAGGAGGGATCCGGTGTTCACCGCCATGTAGAGCACCGTCCAGTTCTGATCGTCGAAGATGAGGTCCTCGACCTGGCCCACCTCGCCGTCCTTGGCGCGCAACCCGTAGGTCAGCAGACTGTCCAGGCTGTGCAGGTGGGTATTGTCCAGATCGGGGCCTTCGCGCCGCTCTTCCAGCTGCTTGGCCGATGGGACCCCCTCGGCGTGGACCATCTCGCCCATGGGCCCGGCGGCCCAGTACTGGTTCCAGCCGTAGTGTTCGTGCCACCAGATCTCGTACTCGCGGGTGACCGGGGCGTCGGCATCCAGATCCGGAGCGTTCTTGATCTGCTCCTGGGTCAGCAGCACAGGCAGGCTATTGTCCTCCCACTGCGGAGTGTCCAGGGACAGGGGTGTCACCAGGACCTTCCGACCGGGCAGCCACTTGCGGGTATCGGCCACCATGTAGCGGATTTTCCAGCCGTTCTCGTCCACCAGGAAATCCTTGCAGCGGCCGATCTCGCCGTCCTTCGCCTGCAGGGTATAACCGGTTAACTCCTTCATGCTGCGTAACATGTCTGTTCACCACCTTGCTTGCGGCCATTGGTGGCCGCGGGGTTCCTATATTGCTTCTTGTACTAAACATCCTAACAAGAAACGATATTTTCGCAACCGGACGGCTCTTCCCAGGTGGCCCCGAAATCAGGCGGGATCGCGCCGCAGCAGCAGGGTCTGGGTGGGGTAGGCGAATTCGATCCCCTCGGCGATGAAACGTTCCCGGATGGCCAGATTGATGTTCTGCTGGATATCCATGTAGACGTTGTAATCCGGTTCCAGAACGTAGTAGACGGTCTCGATGGTCAGGGAAAAATCCCCGTAGGCGGCGAAGTGGCAGCGATCGAAGCGGACCCGCTCCGCCTCCTGCTCGATGACCTCGCGGACGATGGTGGGAATGGCCTTCAGTTTCTCCTGATCCGTGTCGTAGATCACGCCCAGCTTGAACAGGACCCGGCGTTCCATCATGCGCCCGAAATTGCGCACGCGGCTGCCCAGCAGGTCGCTGTTGGCGAAGACCAGTTGCTCACCTGACAGGCTGCGCAGGCGTGTGGTCTTCAGCCCCACGTTCTCCACGCTGCCGAGATGGTCGCCCACGATGAGGAAGTCGCCGATGACGAAGGGTTTGTCGAAGACGATGCTCAGGGAGGCGAACAGATCGCTGAATACGTTCTGCAGGGCCAGGGCCACGGCGATACCACCGATACCCAGGCCGGTGACCAGGGCCGTGATGTTCACGCCCATGTTGCTCAGGATCATCAGCAGGACGATGGACCAGGTGGCCATCTGCACCACGAAGCTGATGGTGCCGACGGCGGTGGCCGTGGCCCGGTCCGATTCCAGTTGCCGGGTCCGGTAGTGCGCCAACCATTCCCGCGCGGCGTGCACCACCCACAACCCTACCTGGATCAGGAAGATCACCACCAGGACCTTGGTGATCCCCGCATGGACCTGATCACCCAGGGCCACCAGATGCCGTCCCGCCAGGTAACCAACTCCCAGGAAGGTGATGAAGCTGGTGCGCTTGAGGGCCGAAATGACGGCGTCATCCAGGTTGTTGGCGGTGCGATCGGCCAGCTTGGCCAGACGCCCGAAGACGAAGGCGCTGAGCAGGCGCAACACCAGGGCCAGCCCCACCATCACCCCCACGGCCAGCAACCAGTCACGCAGGGTATTGTTGAGGATCGTCATTTCGAGCCAGGTCATCGTGTGGAGTCCTTCCGTAGCAGGGGAGTTGTCTTCTACCACCGAATAGGCCCTTTGGCCGATTTCGTCAAACGCGGCGACGGTCACAACACCCCCATATCAAGGGCGTGTAGGGGATTTCCATTGCCTGGACAGGCCCCCATGGATTAATTTCAGGCCATGAAAAACCTACCTGCTCGCCCGAAGCTGTCGGGCCTCGTCGTGCTGAGCGTCCTGGTCTCGCTCGCCATGCTGCCCACGAGTGCTTGGGCGGACCCCTTCCACAGCCCCACCATCGACGGAGCCATCAACGCAGATGGCGACGACTGGTCCCCCAACGACCTGGTTGTGGACGACAGCGGGGACGAAGACCCCGGCCAGGCCCTGAACGTGCGTCGCTTCTGGGTGACCTGGGATGCGGACAACCTCTACCTGGGCCTGACCTATCAGGACCAGGCCGACACTGCCGCCATGGCCATCTACCTGGACCTGGACCGCGGCGTGGGGCCCGACGACGCCACCAACCTGGACAGCTACGCCGCCAACCTGCGCATGCCCGAGGACCATCGCTTCGAGCTGGTCCTGGGCCGCAGCCGCGGGGACGTTCTGGGCGATCTGCCCGTGGTCCGGCTGGTGACCGCCGACGACGGGACGACCACCGACATCAGCGGCAGCGTCACCGGCGCCCAGACCCAGACCTTCGAGTTCCCCGGCCCCAACAAAGAGGGCCGTTTCATTTTCTGGTACAACTACGAGGCCGCCATCCCCTGGTCCGCCATCTACCCGGACCAGGCCGGCACGGTGCCGCCCTACGCGGTCATCAAGGCCGTGGCCGCCATCACCCTCGGCTCGGCCGAACTGAACGCCACCGACACCGCTCCGGACAACGATCGCCTGGACTGGGTGGGCGATGCGGTCCTCCTGTCCAACCTGCACGCCTCGGTCATCGACGCCAACGGCGACGGCCAGCCCGATCCCTGCGACGCCACCATCAGCGGCACCGTGGATCTTCCCCTGAACGATGGGGCGCGCATCCTCGGGATCGAGGCGACCATGGACGGCTTCCCCGGTCGCGACCCCGGCACGGTCCTCAGCCGCTTCACGGGAGAACCGGGACAGGAAGAGTACCTGGTGCCCCGCCTTCCGGCCGGTTCCTTCGATCTGCGGTACCGTTCTTCGGGCTACGTCAGCGATACCCGCAGTTATACCCTGAGCCAGAGCCAGGCCCTTGCGGGACAGGATCTGGCGCTGGTCAAGGCCGCCTCCGTGAGCGGAGCCATCGCCTTTGCCGACGGCGACACCATGCCGGGCCTGCTGACCATATCGGACAGCCAGGGCAACATCCTGGACAGTTACAATTTTCCCGGCACCGTTTCGGACTATGTTTTCTACCTGGAAGAGGGTGGCCAATACACCCTGCGCATCACCGCCGACACCTACCTGGACCAGGAGCGCACCATCACCCTGGCCCAGGGCCAGGAGTTGACGGGGGAGGACTTCCTCCTCATCCGGGAGACCCGGATCAGCTGCCAGATCGGTTTTGCCAGCGGCCCGGGCCGGGTCGGAACGGCTTACTTCATGACCGGCGAAAGGGATACGCTGGATTCCATGGACTATGCGCAGACCGGCGGGCTGGTGGAATTCTTCACCCGGGAGAGCGGCACCTACATCGTCGGTGCCAAATCCAACACCTATGTCTGGACGGACACCACCCTGACCGTGGTGGCCGGAGAAGACCAGACAGACATTCCCCTGAATCTGCCCCGCTCCGCTTTCGTCACTGCCCAGCTGGATTTCGAAGGCCCTGCGGTGGACGCCAACATCCGGGTCACCCGCAGCAGCGACGGACTCCTGATCAGCGACAACGATTTCTCCGCACCCGCGTACCCTTACGAGGAATACATCGATCCCGGTTCCTACCGTCTGCTGGTGACGGGATCCGGCTATGTTCCCATCGACCAAACCGTGGAAATCGGCCTCGATGACCTGGACCTGGGGACTCTGCAGCTGACGGCCGTGCGCGCCACCCGGCTGGTCACCGTCGATGCCGACGGCGAGACCATCCCCGAGGTGCGCGCCATCTACTACGACCCCGCCGAGGACCCGTGGACCGCCACCGAGGTGCGCCTGCAGGCCCGGGACGAGGCCGGCCGCATCGACCAGCACGATCTGGACGGGCGCCTGACGGATTTCCGCCTCAGCGCCCTGAAGATGGACGACACCTCCGCCCCCACGGGACAGCCGCGCTATTACAATACCCTCAGCGAGAGCGATACCACCTCCGTGGTGGACTTCACCGACGGCGAGGCCTCCTTCTTCATGAGCGACACCGCTGTCGAGGTGCTGCGTGTCTACCTGGCCCAGCCGGGTCGCGACCCCGTGGCCGGGCGCATCGTGGTGGCCTTCCAGGATCCGCGTCCCACCTACGTGGTTCTCACCGCCGAGCGCGACACCCTCGTGGCCGATGACATGGACGCGCGGACGATCAGCGCCCGGCTCTTCGACAGCGCCTTCGAACCCAGCCTCACCGCCGACGTGCCCGTCACCTTCAGCGTGCAGAACAGCAGCAGCGGCGTGGGCGGCTTCGAGGTGGCCACCGTCCTGACCAACGCCGACGGCATGGCCCAGGCCGACCTGACGGCCACCGGCAGCGGCGTGCTGAACGTCAGCAGCTCCGTGGTCATCGACAACCTCCGCCTGACGGTGCTCGGCGGCAGTATCGACGGCGAGGACAGCTTCCTGCCCTTGACGGCCATCGCCGGCCCCACCGCTGGCTGGGAGTTGTCCCTGCCCGCCGCCCTGGCCGGTCTGAACAGCCCCGTCCAGGCCACCGCCCGGACCGTGGACCAGAACGGCAACGCCACCGCAGACGCGGGGCTCAGCTTCACCTTCAGTGTCCAGCCTGCCGGCCTCGGTTCCTTCAGCCCCGCCACCGCCGTTTCCGATGCGAGCGGACGGGCCGTCAGCCTCTTCACACCCAGCGGGAGCGCCGGCCTGGTGACCATCGGCGGCTCGGGCAGCGGCTTTCCCGGCGGCGAGACCAATCTCAGCCTGCGCGACGTGCAGGTCGTCAACGATCCCCCCTGGTACAACGAACCGCCCACGCGGCGGACTTTCCCGCCCACCGACCTGACAGCCATGGTCGTCAACAACGATCCCGATGCCCTGCTGGTGGAGATCCCCTTCACCAGCAACTGGGACGGCATGCAGATCCACCTGCTGATCGAGACGGGCTTTGATGCGGCCGGCGCCACCGCCGACCCCTTCCAGATGCCCGTCAGCTACGGGCACGATCTGAAACCCGATTTCGTCCTGACCCACAAGTACAGCGTCAATGATTATAGCGACTTCCGGCGTTTCGTGGGCGGCGCCTACGAGAGCTGGATCATCGAGGACGATGGCAGCGGCAACCCCACCGACAACGGCGAGTGGACCGGCACCGACGGTCAGAATGTGATCGACTACTTCGTCTCCAATACCACCGCCGGTGTCAGCGTGCGCATCCCCTGGACCGCGTTGGGCGGCACAATGCCCGACTCACTGCAACTGGAATGCTACCTGACGCAGGAGCCCACCCCGGACGACAAACGCTCCGCCTTCGACTCCGTGCCCCAGGACAGCACCCTGAACCTGACCTTCGACTGGGAGGATCCCGAGGAAGGCGACTGGGACATCGCGGAAAACACGGTGACCCTGCACAACTACGGCCCCACCTACGTGCCCCGCACCGACTTCCCCACCCCGCCCGAAGTGACGGGCGTCACGCCCGATCCCGGTAGCCTGAACGCCGGCGATATCTTCGTATTGTCCGCCGTGGTCAGCGACGGGGGCGATGGCATCGGCGACGTCCTGGCCGACATCAGCCAACTGGGCGGTGGTTCCCAGAGCCGCATGCACGATGACGGCGAAAGCGCCCACGGCGACGTCATTGCCGGCGACGGTGTCTACAGCCTGCGCACGGTGGTGCCCTGGGGTAATCCGGGCGGCGTGAAGGTCGTCACGGTGGAGGCCTTCGACGCGGGCAACACCCTGGCCGCTTCGGCCGAGGCCAGCGTGGAGGTCATCGCCAACATCGAGCCCATCCTGGTGGTGCAGGACGCCGAGGGCGACGACCACGGCCCCAATCAGGAGGGCGTGGAGAACAAGTACTACATCTACCCCACCAACAGCGTCTTCGTGGAGGGCGGTTTCGACATCACCGACCTGACGGTGTACGAGACCACCGTGGCCGTGGCCGGCGAGGACATTCCGATGATCGCCTTCCAGGTGGGCATCGGCGATTTCCCCGACCCCGCCGACCCGGGCACCGCCGACTGGGCCCCGCAGTACGCCAACCTGAACATCGAGAAGATCGACATCCTGATCGACAACGCACCCGGCGGCGCCACCGCCACCCTGCCCATGCGGCAGGCGGCCTTCCAGCGCTGGGACGCGTGGGACTTCGCCATCGTCATGGACGGCTGGTACAAGGCCCTCATCCCCAGCCTGGGCCAGAACACCCTGGACAGCTGGCGCGAGAACGCCCTGCGCACGGACCAGGACATCCTCATCGTGGGCGACCCGGACCAGGACGTGGTCACCGCCTTCGTGAACAAGGCGGCCCTGGGCAACCCCACGGCCGAGGATATCCGCGGCTGGGACATGGCCGTGGGCATGGCCAGCCACGACTTCGGCGGTGAGGAAGTGCTGGGCGGCTGCCGCTGGGTGAACCTCAGCCGCAGCGAGTGGAACTTCGGCGGCGGCCAGAACGAGGACCGCGACAGCAACTACATGGACCTGCTGCTGGTCCCCGGCAGCGGCCACAGCCCCGGCCTCAGCCAGGAAGAGATCCTGGACTACGAGTCCGAGGCCGCCCTGGCCCGCCTGGAGAACGGCGAGACGCCCGTGGCCATCGAGATGAGCCAGTTCGAGGACACGGGCCCGCCGGTCATCAATACGGGCGGCGGAAGCAGCATCGTCACCCAGGTCTATCCCGTGCAGGGCGCGCCCCTGTCCCTGGCCGTGCAGATCGTGGACGACTACCGCGTGGACGGCGCCACCTTCCGCTACCGCAGCACGGGCTTCGAGGGCGAGGGTTGGGACCGCGAGGTGCCCATGGGATCGCTGGGAAACAACCGCTGGGTGGTGGACATCATGCCCAGCTGGCTGGACTCGAACCTCGTCTACTCCCCCATCGACAGCACGCGCTACCTGGAGTTCGAGGTGGAGGCCATCGACCCGCTGGAAAAGGTGAGCATCAGCCCCGTCACCACGCTGCAGATCTGGCCCGACAGCCAGTGCCGCCCCGAGGAGGCCGACTTCACGGCGGAGAGCGTCTCCCTGCTGCAGGTGGAGGGGTCGCAGATGGACATCGGCAAGAACCTGCGCCACGCGCTGATCGCCCGCCATCTGACGGAAGCCTGGAGCGGTCCCGAGGCTTCTGCCGACACCATGGGCGGCGCCATCAGCGTGCAGTGGGATATCTGCGACGTGCCCGAGGCCATCAAGACCGCGCCCACCGTGCCGGCGGGACAGCCGCTGGGCGTCTTCCGCGACATCTACCTGGCCACCGCCGACACCCTGGGCAATCGTCTGGACTATCCCGGCGATCTACCCGACAAGATGGAGCTGAGCCTGCATTACCCGCAGCCCTGGGTCCCTGCCGGCGTCGACGAGAACAAGGTGGCCATCTACGAGTACAACCTGCGCAGCAACCGCTGGGTACTGGTGGGCGGCAACGTGACTCCCACGGGCAACAACGTGAAGGCCACCGTCAACCACACCGGCACCTTCGGCCTTTTCCTTTCCGAGGGGCTGAACTATGACCGGGGCGAGGTGATCAGCGGCATCACCGCCTCGCCCAACCCCTTCTCGCCCAACGGCGACGACCTGTACGACGAGTGCACCATCAGCTTCTTCCTGTCCCAGGAAGCCACCGTCACCGTCGAGGTCTTCAACATCCAGGGCGACCGCAAGCGGGTGCTGGCCGAGACCTTCCCCTTCGCCGGAACCGATCTGGACGACCCCACCCCGCGCCGCGTGCCGGGGCTCATCTGGGACGGGCGCGACCAGGCCGGGGAGCTGGTCCCCTACGGCGTGTACGTCCTGCGCATCACCGCCACCTACAACCAGGCCGGCGGCACGCGCAGCATCCGCAGCAACCACTCCCTGGCGGTGATCCGATGAAAAGACGACTGACAGCCTTCATCCTCGTGATCGCCACCGCCCTGTCGGTGGCCGGCGCCGCCCACGCCGACTTCCGCCACGCCCGCATGGGCGCCCGGCCCAAGGCCCTGGGCAGCGCCTTCGTCTCCCTGGCGGACGACGCCAACGCCGCCTACTGGAACCCTGCCGGCCTGATGCACGCACCCGACAGCAGCCTCATGCTCACGCGCAGCTGGCTCTACGGCGTCTCCGACCTCCAGAACGACTACGTGGCCGCCACGATGCCGGGCTGGAAGGGCTTCCGTTTCGGCGCCAGCTGGGTGCGTCTGGGCATCGAGAACATCTACCACGAGGATACGCTGAACTTCTCCGTGGCCCGCGGCGTGAGCTTCCTGGAAGGGCTGAGCCTGGGTGTGACCGGAAAGCTCTTCCTGCTGGCAGCCCCCGGTTACGAGCAGTACAACGACCCGAACTACAACGGCGGCGACCACGACTACAGCTTCGATGTGGGCGCCCATTACGACAGCGGCCAGGCCTGGTCCCTGGGCGCCGTCCTGTACAACGTGACGGCCCCCACGCTGCAACTGCTGGACAGCACCAGCGCCCCCGACCCCGTCTACCGGGAATGGGCCGCCGGCGGCAGCTACCTCTTCCGCGAGACCCTGCTGGTGACTGCGGATCTGCGCAACCGGGACGGCCGCGTCGAGGACATCATCCTGCACGGAGGGGCGGAGATCTGGTTCTACGACGCCCTCGTTTTGCGCTCCGGCCTGGACAAGGGCCTGGTGACCATGGGTGTGGGCCTGCAGGACAGGCACTGGGAGGCGGATTTCAGCCTCGAGACGAACAAGAAGCTCGGCAACGTGTACATGCTCTCCTTCACCCTGAGGAAATAGCTTGGGTATGAGAAAACGACAAATCCTGCTGCCGATCCTCTCCGCCGCCCTCGCCGGCTGCCTGCTGCTGCCAGGTTCGGGGGCCCGGGCGGAGAGCAAGATCGAAGGCTACTTCGAGACCGAGATCGCCGCCCAGAAGAACGACGGGCAGTGGCATTTCGGATCGCCCGGAGACAACGGTATGCCCCGACACTACGCCGAGCTGAAGTACTTCGCCTGGCCCAGCGACAGGTTCGAGGTATTCACCAAGCTGCGCGCCATCAGCAACCGCGACGATGACCGCACGAACGAGGTGGACTACTTCTACCCCCCCTGGCTCAGCGCCGAGGGCCACATCCGCATGCGGCGCGACAGGTCCGAGACCTACCTCTTCTACCGGCAGAGCCGCTTCTACATCAACGACGAGCCCCTGCTGCGCCTCGTGAACGACGGCAAGCTGAAAAACGACGACTACGGGCCCAAGAGCCAGGGCGTGCGCCACGACTTCTGGGACTGGAACTTCCTGGGCGTGAAGAACCTGGGCGGGACCTTCATCTACAGCGACAACGGCGGGACCTTCAGCCTCGACGGCGTGGATATACCCAACGGCGACAACAACCTGATCATGCGCCTGCGGCATCGGGCCTGGGACGGCCGCATCCGCTCCGGGGTGATGTTCACCCGCAAGGACTGGACGGACACCAGCCGGGACGACTACATCAACCTGCTGGGCAAGATGCACAACAACGTATACAGCGCGGACATGGAGTTTTCCCCCCGCGAGCTGGTCGAGACCGGTCTGCACCTGGGCCCGGTGAACCTGGAGCAGTCCCGCCTGACGGGCGAAATAGCCTGGAGCCAGCGCCCCTACCATGAGACGGTCTTCGGAGACAGCCGGCACCGTGCCCGCGCCATGGCCATCGAGCTGCGCGACATCCACCTCAGCCAGGTGACCTTCCACAGCTGGTACAACGACTTCGGCGAGGACTTCCGCGCCTACATGAGCAACCGCTTCGACGAGAGCCGGGAGTACAACCGCATCCAGAAGCATGCCGAGGCCATCTGGCTGGTGCCGCGCAAGGCCGTCACCGCGAAGGTCAGCTACGACACCTACCGCAAGCGCATCGCCGACGAACCGGGCGGCGGTCTGCGGCCCGCCCGCGAGTGGTACGGCGAGCTGTACATGGAGTTCATCAACGGCTTCAAGGCCCGCTTCGCCTACAAGAACTGGAACGGCTACGACGGCTCCTCCGAAATCAACGACTTCTACGAGTACCCCGACTGGTACGGCGAGGTCTCGGTGGAGAACTTCCTGGCCAAGATCCGCATCCAGGCCCGCATCCACGACGCGGGCACCTTCCGGCAGACCACCATCTTCGGCTTCGACATGAACGTGAACCTGACCGAGCGTCTGAAGGGCTACCTGCGGGCCATGAACGTCAACGAGGAGACCGAAGCCCGGCACACGCTCTTCGCCCAGTTGAAATACGACCTGGGCTGGGGCACGGAACTCTACTTCGAATACGGTGACGGCGGCCAGAGCGACAACCTGGTCTACACCGACTGGTTCGTGAACGAGGACACCAACGACAACCTGACCGACCGCTTCAAGCTGCTGGTCAAGGCCTGGTTCTAGGAGAATACGGCATGATGAAAGCCACCCGCACAACCGCCCTGCTCTTCCTCCTGCTGCTGACGGCCGCCTGGGCCGGCGGCGCCCAACCGGAAAAGGGGGACCACGGCATCGTCTTCACCTACACCGCGCCCGCTGCCGAGGCCGTCTACCTGGCCGCAGACTTCAACGGGTGGAACGACACCGCCCTGCCCATGGACAAGGGGGCAAGCGGCGTCTGGTCTCTGAGCGTGGACCTGGAGCCGGGCACCTACGAATACAAGTTCGTGGTGGACGGCGCCTGGATGGACGACCCGGACAACCCGGACAAGGTGGATGATCCCTTCGGCGGGGCCAACAGCAGGCTGACGGTTCTGGCCGGCGGCGAGGTGGCCCTCGCGGGCGCCCCGGCGGCGACCGCCTCCACCCCCGCGCCCGCCGCCGGGGATGACCAGTACAAGCCGGGCCCGCCGCGCGCCGAGGACGGCGGGGTGCTCTTCACCCACGAGGCCGACAATGCCGGCAGCGTCTTCCTGGCCGGGACCTTCAACGGCTGGAGCGCCACCGACACCCCGCTGACCCGGGGCGAGAACGGTATCTGGTGGATCCTCAAGCCCCTGGACGCCGGCGAGCACGAGTACAAGTTCGTGGTGGACGGCAACTGGTTCCAGGACCCCGAGAACCCGGACACCAAGGTGGATCCCTTCGGCGGGTCCAACAGCGTGATCAACCTGGACGGCGACGGCAACCTGGTGGCGGCCACCCCCGCCGGTGTCGGTGGCGCCACCCGCAGCACCACCCTCAACGCCAAGCTGAACCTGAACGGCCGCTACCTGACGCGCATGGAGACCAGCCAGGGCGTCCTGGACGATCCCCGCTACCGCATGCAGCGCCCCCAGCAGACGGTGGATCTGAATTTCGACGCCCAGATCAACGAGGTCGCCGAGACCTACATGCGCATCCGCATGGACTCCGAATCCAATCTGATCCAGAACAACGTGGCCGGCGTGCTGGACGAGGGCGGCCTGACCCTGCACCCGGATGTCTTCAATCTGAACGCCTATCTGAACCAGGAGATCTACTCCTCTCGCGACATCATCGCCACCATCGGCGACATCGATCACCCGGCCACCATCGGCTACGACCACCTCGATTTCGGCAAGGGTACCGCCGGGGCCTTGATTGAAACCTGGACCTGGGGCGTGAACACGCGCGCTTTTTTCGCCAACGTCCACAACAACGATTTCTATAACGATCCCGAACTGTTCGACAATGTGGGCAGGGATGTCATCGGGGTCCGCTTCAGCCGGCAGGAAGGCGCCTTCGAGCTTGCGGTCCCGCTGTTCCTGCAAAGGGATCTGCTGTGGCTGGATTTCAACGATATCGTGGGGCAGGCCAGCACGGGTATTCCCGTCCTGGACGAACACATCGCCGCCACCGATGACGGCAGCACCTCCTACGAAACCGACCGGCTTCTTTTCCGCGCCGGCCTGGAGGCGAACTACCGCATCGCCGAGGAATGGCGGCTGGGAGCCCAGTGGATGCGGGGCAACGACAAGCAACGTTTCGTCACCGGGAACGATTCAGGCGAGAATCTGGACAACGGTAATCTGGACCTGCCCTTCTTTGACCGGAACAGCAACTGGCTGGGCCTGCAGGCCCGGTACGAGCGCGACAGGAACCACAGGGCGCGAATCCGGCACATCCGGTCCGACTTCAGCGGGGCCGGCACCGATGAGCGCG